>Ga0209257_1000526_pt1 | contig 66538 bp, 62 predicted proteins | sample AraplaCvi_mCL_r2_FD_184277 | JGI IMG/M metagenome (GOLD analysis project Ga0209257, IMG submission 184277) | Arabidopsis root microbial communities from North Carolina, USA - plate scrape MF_Cvi_mCL_r2 (SPAdes) (version 2) | ecosystem: Host-associated > Plants > Roots > Endosphere | place: USA...
CGCCGGAGAGGGGTTTCTTTCGGCGCTGTTGAATGTTCGAGTGTCGAGCGGTGCTGGTTTGAATCAATCGCAGGCAATGCGAAAGCGTCCCTCTCCCCACCTGTGGGGAGAGGGTGGCCGACAGGCCGGGTGAGGGGCCGCCGGAGAGGGGTTTCTTTCGGCGTTGTTGAAAGTTCGAGTGTCGAGATGCTCGCAGCTCTGATGCATTGCAGCCTTCGCTCGCCCCTCATCCGCCTTCGGCACCTTCTCCCCGCAGGCGGGGAGAAGGACGCTTCTATTCTTCGTTTCGCGGGGCTGATGCCAGCCGCCTCCGGACGCAAAAAAAGGCCCGGGTCATCCGGGCCTCTTCTTCGAACGCAATACTACAAGCGCTCAGAGATGCTTGATGATCTCATCAGCAAACTCGCTGCACTTCACCTCGGTGGCGCCTTCCATCAAACGCGCGAAGTCGTAGGTGACGCGCTTGCTGGCGATGGCCTTGTTGACGCCTTCGATGATCGCGTCGGCCGCTTCGGTCCAGCCCATGTAGCGCAGCATCATTTCGCCCGACAGGATCACCGAACCCGGGTTGACCTTATCCAGGTCGGCGTACTTGGGCGCGGTGCCGTGGGTGGCTTCGAACACCGCGTGGCCGGTGACGTAATTGATGTTGGCGCCCGGCGCGATGCCGATGCCGCCGACCTGTGCTGCCAGCGCATCGGACAAATAGTCGCCATTCAAATTCAACGTCGCCGATACGTCGTATTCCTTCGGACGCAGCAGGATCTGCTGCAGGAAGGCGTCGGCGATGGCGTCCTTGATGATCAGGCCCGCGCCCGGCTTGCCTTCCGGAATGACCATCCACGGACCGCCGTCCAGCTCGACCGCGCCGTAGAAGTCGCGCGCCACCTGGTAGCCCCAATCGCGGAAGCCGCCCTCGGTGTACTTCATGATGTTGCCCTTGTGCACCAGGGTCACCGACTTGCGCTTGTTCTCGATCGCATAGCCGATGGCGCTGTGGACCAGGCGCTCGGTGCCCAGGCGGCTGACCGGCTTGATGCCCAGGCCCACTTCCACGGTCATCTCGCGGTGTGGCGCGCCGATGCTTTCCAGTGCCTTCTGCCACTCGTCCACTTTTTCCTGCGTGCCGAAACGGATCTTGCCGAACGGCTGCGGGAATTCCTTGGCGATGAAATCCAGCACCTTCTGCGACTCGGCGCTGCCGCCGGCCCATTCGATACCGGCGTAGATGTCCTCGGTGTTCTCGCGGAAGATCACCATGTCCACATCGCCCGGCTTCTTCACCGGCGAAGGCACGCCCTCGAACCAGCGCACCGGGCGCAGGCAGACGTACAGATCCAGCATCTGGCGCAGGGCCACGTTGAGCGAGCGGATGCCGCCGCCGACCGGCGTGGTCAGCGGGCCCTTGATGCTGACCAGGTAATCGCGGCAGGCCTGCACGGTGGAATCGGGCAGCCAGGTGCCGTAGTTGTTGTTGGCTTTCTCGCCGGCGAACACTTCCAGCCAGTGGATCTTCTTGGCGCCGCCGTAGGCTTTGGCCACCGCCGCATCCAGCACGCGCACCGAGGCGCGCCAGATATCCGGGCCGGTGCCGTCGCCTTCGATGAAGGGAATGATGGGGTGGTTGGGCACATTGAGCTTGCCGCCACTGATGGTGATGGTTTCGCCGCCGGCGGGCGGGGTGAGGACGGGTTCTGCCATGGAGTTGCTCCTGGGGTTGGAACGGAGCGCGCCGCGGGGGCTGCGCGCAATGCGTGTGAAGCGGACCGGCATTGTCGCGCTTAGCGGCGCGCAGGGCAAAGCCGACCTTTGTCGCGGACAAAAAAAGGGCGCGGATTGCTCCGCGCCCGAGCTGCCACCCTGGGGAGAGGGTGGATTACTTGACTTCATATTTCCTGGGTCGTCCCAAGGCCGGTTCAAGGAGCTCGCATTGTCCGACCGGTCAGGGGCGCAGCCATGAAAATGGGGTGTCCGACTGCCGATCAATATGGAGTCGTTGGGGGGCGAATCGTTGGGGTCAGTGTCACATTTCCCTCCTATGGGCAGAGGGTGCATCCAATAGCGCACGAAAGATTCAATATAAAGGCCGGTCGCGCCACCGTGTAAGCGATTCCAGGAATCGGCCCTGCGGGCAAGATGTTTTTACGGTGATGCAGAAAGGGCGGCCTAGGCCGCCCTTTCTTAAGCACTTTAAATCAACGAAACATCCCAGGAATAAAAGCTGGCCAATTCGGCATCGGCTCAACAATTTCCTCGGTGGAATCAACAGTTGCGGTCACGTCTGAAAAATCCGCTCCCTCACCGCCAGAGACTAGGTGAACTTCCTTTTTATTCAAATCTCTCATGTGAAACTCCGTAGGTAATTTGCGACGTCCCGGCTCTATTTCGAAGACTTCAACAGACTGCAACTTGGATAGCAGGATTGCAACTCACAAATTGCATTGAAGAAAGCAAATAAAAAAGCGCGGATTGCTCCGCGCCTTTTTTTGGCAAATCCAAGTGCTTTCCACCCTATGAGAGGGAGATTACTTAACTTCGATTTCCTGGGTCATGCCGGCGGGCTGACCGTTCACGGTCACATCGACCTTGTACTTGCCAGCCGGCCATGGGTTGGTGTTGGTGAACTCCACATTCGTAGTATCGATACCGCCTGCAACCACAGTTGCGGACTTCTGTCCCGCAACCTGACCGTCCTGGAAGGTCAGCTTGGCATCGATAGCGGCATTAGCAGGCGTGGCAGCATCAGTTTTGACCGACACGATGATCTTGTCCTTGGTACCGAAAGTGGAAAGCGCGGCAACCGACTTGTCCGCGGCGGCAGTATTGCCGACGGTGACGCTGGTGGCGCTAACCGGAGCCGGTGCCGGCTCGACCGGGGCGGGAGCCGGTGCCGGTTCGGTTACGACCGGTGCCGGAGCCACGGCTTCTTCTTTCTTCTTGCAGCCAGCCAAGGCCACGGTGCCGGCCAGGGCGACGATCAGGGCATAGGAGATGCGATTGAGTTTCATAGTGTCGATCCTTGAAGTGATTTGATGGGGAGAGAAGGGAATCAGGCGGTCGTATCGGTGTCGGCGGGCGGCAGCTTGATCACCTGGCCCGGGAAAATACGGTCTGGATCGTCCAGCACATCGCGGTTGGCTTCGAAGATCTGCTTCCACGCGCTGGCGTGGCCAAGTTGTTCCTTGGCGATCTTGGAGAGCGTGTCGCCCTTCTCGATGGTGTAGGTACGCTCGCCCACGATTTCGGCGGTACTGTCGACTTTGGCAGAGACCCCGGAGAAGTCAGCCTTCTCTACTTGCGGAGCAGTGCTATCTACCTTAGCGGTGACACCAGAAAAATCTGCTTTCTTTTCGGTACTCATGCGTGGCTCCTCCCTGAGGGAGTGGGGTGCTGGGGACGCCAAATCTACACATGCGTTGTTAAGAATTCATGGCCTGCGGGTGAAACCGGCAGGCCGCCGTTCACGCGCTATTGACGCACCTCGCGCAGGGCGACGGGCGCCTGGGTTCCGGGCGTCGCACGCCACGGGTTGATGTCCAAACCGCCGCGGCGCGTGTAACGCGCTTCCACCGACAACTGGCTGGGCCGGCACAAGGTCAAAACGTCCTGAAATATGCGCTCCACGCACTGTTCGTGGAAGCCGGAGTGTTCGCGGAAACTCACCAGGTAGCGCAGCAGGCCGGTGCGTTCGATACGCGGACCGCGGTAAGCCAGCACCACGGTGCCCCAGTCGGGCTGCCCGGTGACGGGGCAGTTGGACTTGAGCAAATGTGAGAAAAGTATTTCTTCCACAAGCTGCGTTTCATCCGACGAAAGGTAGGCGGAATTCGGCGGGCCGTAGTCGTCGATCTCCAGGTCTTGCGCGTCCAGCGATTCGCCGCTGGCTTCGGCCGCCATTTCCGGCAATCCGAAGGCAACGGTCACATCCGCGCCCGCACGCGCCGACAGATCCAGCGCGATGCGTTCGCGCACGGCTTCGTCGCTGTTGAAGCGTTCTGCGTTCAACGAGTTGAGGTAGAGCTTCAGCGATTTGGATTCCACCAGGTTCGGCGAATCGCAGCGCACGCTGAAAGTGGCGGTGGCCACGCACGGCTTGCCGCGCGCATCCAGCCAGCTCAGTTCGTAGGCATGCCAGCGATCGTGACCGATGAAGGGCAGGGCGTCGCTGGAGATGCCAAGTTCGGCGCGTCCGGCAGCGCGGGGAATCGGGAACAGCAGTCCGGCGTCGTACTGCGATGGGTAGGCGACTTCCCGGCCCAGGCTGGAATCTTGTGGGGTATTCATGACTTTCATTTTACGGGCGCGCCGGTAAGCGAGGTGTATAAACGCGGGACTTCAGTCCTCCAGCACAGGATCCAGTCATGTCCCTAAACCCGTTTGCCGGCGTCATCGTTCTTCTGGCCTGCGTCATGACCTTGCCCGGCTGCGCCAGTGGAACGGATGAGGCACGGACCGCCGAAAACGCAACGGAAACCATGGTGGTCGATGCGCGCGCGGACGGCGAAACCCGCCTGCGGCCTGGACAGACACTGGCCATCGAACTCGACAGCAACGCCAGCACCGGCTACGCCTGGGAAATCGTGGAAGACGGCAGCCCGGTGCTCGAGCCCGCAGCCGTGCCCGCGCGCGCCGCGCCGGCTGCGCCGCCCATGCCCGGAGCCGGCGGAACCTCGCGCTGGCGTTATCGCGCGGTGCAGGCCGGAACGACGACGCTGCGCCTGGTCTACCGGCGCTCCTGGGAAAAGAATGTGGAACCTGTCCGTACCGCTAACTACCGCGTGGTGGTGGATTAGGGAAGGTCCGAACAACCCTTGTCCTGTCATCCCGAGCGCAGCGAGGGATCTGTTTCCCGCTGCAGAACAGCAGATCCCTCGCTACGCTCGGATGACATCCTGGTCGTTCAGAGGTTTCTTAGCGCGTATCGGGGCGTAGCCCTGACCTATGGTTTGCCGTGCAGGTAGTCCAGCGTCACCTGCATCAGCGCGCGAAAACCGATGTCCAGCGACGATTCGTCCAGCAGGAACTTCGGCGAATGGTTGCTGGGCGCGGTGGCCGGATCGATGCCTTTCGAAGTCGAGCCGACGAAGAAGAACATCGACGGCACTTCCAGCGCGTACAGCGAGAAATCCTCCGAACCCATCTGCAACGGCGGCTCGTACACGTTGTCCTTGCCGACCACCGCCTGCAGGCTGGGCAGCATCTTCGCAGTCAACGCCGGATCGTTGACGGTGGGCGGGTTGCCGTCGTTCTCGTAGATGTCGGTATGCGCCGTGGCACCGTGCGCGGCGGCGGTGTGCTCGGCCACGTTGCGCAGGTCGGCGAAGACTTGCTGCCGCATCTTCGGGTCGAAGGTGCGGATGGTGCCGACCATTTCCACTTCATCGGGAATGATGTTGTAGCGGATACCGCCCTTGATGGCGCCGAAGGTCACCACCGCCGGCAACTTGGCGATGTTGGTGCGCCGGCTGACGATGGTTTGCGCGGTGCCGATCATGTCGGCCGCGGCCACGATGGGGTCGATGCCGTTCCACGGCGCCGAGCCATGCGTCTGCCGGCCGGTCACCTTGATGGAGAACCGGTCCGAGGCCGCCATCAGCGGCCCTTGCCGCACCGCGATCTGCCCGGCCTGCACGCTGGAGAACACATGCAGCCCGAACACGGCTTCGGGTTTGAACTCCTTGAACAGCCCTTCCTTCAGCATCAGCGAAGCGCCGCCTTCTTCCGGCGGCGGCGGGCCTTCTTCGGCCGGCTGGAAGATCAGCATGACCGAGCCCTGCAGGTCCTGACGCATCGCCACCAGCGCTTCAGCCACGCCCATCAGGATGCCGGTATGCGCATCGTGTCCGCAGGCGTGCATGACGCCGACATTCTCGCCGCGATAGGTGGAAGTGGCTTTCGATGCGAACGGCAGGCCGGTCTGTTCGGTCACCGGCAGCGCATCCATGTCCGCGCGCAGGGCGATCTTCGGCCCGGGCTTGCCGCCGGTGATGATCGCCACCACGCCGTGGCGGGCCATGATCTTCGGTTGCAAGCCAAGCGCGCGCAGGTGTTCGGCCACTTTGGCCGAGGTGCGCTCTTCGCGGTTGGAAAGCTCCGGGTGCGCGTGGAAATCGCGGCGCCAGGCGACGATCTTCGCATCGAGCTTGGACGCGGCAGAGGCGACTTCGGGGCGTGGGGTGGCTTGGGCTTGGACGAGGAGCGGGAACGGCGCAAAGAGCGCAAGAACCAGGACGGAAGGGAGGCGTAGCATGCGTCTGTTCCGGAGTGAGCTTGACCGATAGTAACGCGAGCGCTGTTGCGTCAGAACCAGAAACTCCCAAAGAACGTCATCCCGGCGAAAGCCGGGACCCAACCCTGCGCAATGCCATGCCGGGGTCCCGGCTTTCGCCGGGATGACGGTTCATCAACATTGCTGTTGTACCCATTCGGCAGAACGTTGCCATTGAAAAGTCCTACTTCCCCGTCCCCAGATAATCCAACGCCACCCGCAACATTGCCTTGCTGCCGACCTGCAGCGCCTGCTCGTCCAGCACGAACTGCGGCGAATGGTTGATCGGCGCCGTCGCCGGATCGATTCCCTTACCGGTGGAGCCTACGAAGAAGAAGAAGGTCGGCGCCGCAGTGGCGTACTGCGAGAAATCCTCAGCCACGGTGACCAGCGGCATCTCCACTACGTTGTCCGCACCCACCGCCGCTTCCAGCGAGGCGCGCGCGCTTTGCGCCAGCGCGGGGTCGTTGATGGTGGCAGGCGCGTTGTTCACCACCTGCAGTTCGGCGCTGCCGCCGCCGGCATGGGCGAAGTCTTCGGCGGTGCGGCGGAAGCGGGCGATGACGTCTTCGCGCACCACCGGATCGAAGGTGCGCAGCGTGCCTACCAGCTTGGCCTGGTCCGGAATGATGTTGAAACGCACGCCGCTCTGGAACTGCCCCGCGGTCAACACCACCGGCGTGGCGGCGATGTTGACCTGGCGGGCGATGATGCTCTGCGTGCCCAGCAGGATCTGCGCGCCCAGGGTGATCGGGTCCACGCCGTCCCACGGCCTCGAACCATGGGTTTGTTTGCCATGCACGGTCAGCGTCCACTCGTCGGCGCTGGCCATCAACGCGCCGCTGCGCGTGCCGACCTTGCCCACCGGCAACCCCGCCCAGACATGCAGGCCGAACACCGCCTGCGGTTTGAACTCGGCGAAGAGGCCCTGCTTGAGCATCAGCGCCGCGCCGAATTCTTCGCCCGCGTTCGGCGGGCCTTCTTCGGCCGGCTGGAACACGAACATCACTTCGCCCGGCAACTCATCCTTCACCGCCACCAGCGCCGAGGCCACGCCCAACAGCATCGCCACGTGCGCATCGTGGCCGCAGGCGTGCATGACGCCCACCGGCTGGCCGCGATACTCGCCGGTCACCTTCGAAGCGAAGGGCAGGCCGGTCTGTTCGGTGACCGGCAGCGCGTCCATGTCGGCGCGGATCGCGATGCGCGGGCCGGGCTTGCCGCCTTTCAGGATGGCGGTGACGCCGGTCTGGGCGATGCCGGTCCTCGGTTGCAGGCCCAGCGCGCGCAGCTGGTCGGCAACCAGTTTGGCGGTGCGTACTTCATGGGTGCCCAGTTCCGGGTGTTCGTGGATGTCGCGGCGCCATTCGACGATGCTGGGTTGAAGACGCAGCAGCTCTTTCGCGGCCGCGGAGTCCTGGGCATGCGCGGAGACCGCGACGCTCAGGCCCAAGAGAGAAGAGAAACCAAGTATCGCGATCTGGTTGAATAAGAGCATCCGGATATATTCCACGCGGGGTTGGAGCGATGGTATCGCGACCCGCACATACTGTAGGAGCTGCGTAAGCTGCGACCGGAAACCAATGGGTCGTGGGTAGCTTCCGGTAAACCAGTCTCCCGGTCGCAGCTTACGCAGCTCCTACATAAGACGATGGCATATGGATAAGCCGCATACGGCTCGCAATCCGCGGGCCAGTCGTGCGACGCTTCATGCGCCCCAACCGAGGACGCCGATGAGCCCCCAACCCGCTTCCCAAACCAAGCCGCTGGAAGGCGATGCGGCCCTGATCCGCGCGGTCGGCTCGTTCGCGCTGGCCGCGGCGGTGATGAACATCATCGTCGGCGGCGGAATATTCCGCATGCCGGCCGCCTTGTCGGGGCAGCTGGGCGCCGCTGCGCCGCTGGCGCTGATCGCCGGCGCGCTGGCCATCATTCCGGTGGCGCTGTGCTTCGCCGCCATCGGCAGCCGCGCGGTCGCCACCGGCGGACCCATCAGCTATCTGGGCGCGACCTTCGGCAGCTTCGCCGGCTTCATCGCCGGCTCGTTGATGTGGATCAGCAACGTGGCCTCCAGCGCAGGCGTGGCCGCCGCCTTCGCCGTGCAGATGGCCAACCTGGTGCCGTGGTTCGCGCAGCCCTTGCCAAGGGTCGCGCTGCTGACGCTGCTCTATCTGCTGTTGTTCGCCCTGAACGCGTTCGGAGTGAAGCTGGGCGCCCGCGCCATCACCGCGCTGGCCGCGCTGAAACTGACGCCGCTGTTCCTGCTGACGGGCATCGGCCTGTTCTTCGTCGATTGGAGCCAGGTTAGTTTCGCTATTGGCGATCTTCCGTCATGGACCGCGCTGGGCACCGGCATGGTGCTGGTGATGTTCGCCTACTCGGGCATGGAAACCGCGCTGGTGCCCTCTGGCGAAGTGCGCGATCCCTCGCGCAGCGTGCCGCGCGCGACCATGGTGGCGATCCTGCTGGTGGTGCTGCTGTACATGGGGCTGCAGATCGTCAGCCAGGGTCTATTGGGGCCGGCGCTGGCCGACAGCGGCGTACCGATCGCCGACACCGCCGGAGTGCTATGGAGTGGCGGCCGCGTGCTGTTGCTGGTGACCGCCTGCATTTCGATGGCGGGATTCCTGCTCGGCAATCTGCTCGGCTCGTCGCGGTTGTTGTTCGCATTGGGGCGCGACGGTTACCTGCCGCACCTCTATAGCCGTGTCAGCGCTGCCCACCGCGTGCCGTTGCTCGCGCTGGCCACGCACGCAGGCCTGGCATGGCTACTCGCGCTGGGCGGCACTTTCGATGCGCTCGCATTGATTTCAGGCGGCGCGATCTGCCTGGTGTATGCGCTGGTCAGCCTGTCGGCGTGGCGTGGGCAGCAGCTAGGGCTGCGCGAACGTGGTGAACCCTTCGTGTTGTGGGGCGGCCCTCTGGTGCCGTTGCTGGGCGTGGTGGCGATGGTGCTGATCGTGACCACGCTAACGGGCAAGGAATGGAGGGCGATCGGGGTGGCTTTGGCGGCGCTGGTGCTGGTGTATGGAGTGTTGCGGGTATCCAAGCGGCGCTAACCGGCAACAACTCTAATCGCGGCGCGCCATGCTCTTGCGCGCCGTCGCGCAACCCAGGGTTTCCTCGCTGACCGGCGCGCCCAGTTCCCTCAGCATTTCCCGCTGTTCCGGCAGCGGCGTGCGCAGCATGCGTTCTTCGAATGCGGCCAGCTTGCGGAATGCGGGCAGGGCCAGGGTGCGTTCCAGGAAAGCGGCGGTGCGCGGCCAGCGTTGGGCGTCCACCGTGTAGCGCACGAAGGCCGCATTGCGGAAGAAGCTGGCCACGCTGATGTCGGCCACCGACAACGCGCCGAACAGGAAGCCTTCGGCAGGCAACACCGATTCCAGGTAGTCCAGCGTCTGCGGCAACTGCTCGTCGCGCGCGCGGCTGACGATAGTTTCGTCGGCCTGCTCGCCGAACAGGAAACGCTTGACCCCTATCTGGTAGAACATGCCCCAGATCACCACATCGCCCAGCCACGAATCGGCGTATTCCTCCAGCCAACGCGCCTGCGCGCGGTCGCCGATGTCGGCCGGATACAGCGACGGCTGCGGATGGCGTTCGTCCAGGTATTGGCAGATCACCGAGGAGTCGTTGATGACCCGGTCGCCGTCGATCAGCACCGGGATGCGGCGCAGCGGGCTAAGTTCGCTGAAGCGTTCGTTGCCCACGAACGGGGCGATGGGGTCGATGGTGTAGCGCAGGCCTTTGAGCTCCATGCACACCAGCACCTTGCGCACGTAGGGGGAGATGTAGTTGCCGATGATGTGGTAGTCGGTGGTCATACAGCGATTCCTACGTCGTAGTGAAACTCTCTGTCGTCATCCCAGCGAACGCTGGGATCCATCTTGATCTTGCTCTTTGCTTTTTTCTGACCGGCCAAGGCGAAAGTCAAAATGGATCCCAGCGTTCGCTGGGATGACGACATGTGTACTTGTGGGTTCCCGCCCCCACCTAACGAAACACCACCGTGCGATGTCCATTCAAAAGAATCCGATGCTCCACATGCCGCCGCACCGCGCGCGCCAGCACCTGCGACTCGGTATCGCTGCCCACCCGCACCAGTTCCCTGGGCGTCATCGCGTGATCCACGCGGGCCACGTCCTGTTCGATGATCGGGCCTTCGTCCAGGTCGCGGGTCACGTAATGCGCGGTGGCGCCGATGATCTTGACCCCGCGCCGGTGCGCCTGGTGGTAGGGCTTGGCGCCTTTGAAGCTGGGCAGGAAGCTGTGGTGGATATTGATGGCGCGGCCTGCCAATGCATCGCACAGTTGCGGCGACAGGATCTGCATGTAGCGCGCCAGCACCACTAGGTCGATGCCTTCGCTCGCCACCAGATCCAGGATCCGTTGCTCTTGCGCGCGCTTGGACGCCTCGGTTACCGGCAGGTAGTGGAACGGGACGCCATAGGACACGGCCAGCGCGGTGAAATCCTCGTGGTTGGAAACGATGCCCGCGATATCCACCGGCAGTTGCCGGCTGTGCGCGCGGAACAGCAGGTCGTTGAGACAATGCCCCTGACGGCTCACCAGCACCAGCAACCGCGCGCGTTGGCGCGCGTCGTGGATCTGCCAGACCATGCCGAAGCTTTCGGCCAGCACCGCGAATCGTTCCCGCAGCGTCTCCGCATCGCTCGTTGCAGGCAAGTCGAAATGCACGCGCAAGAAGAAGCGCCGGGTTTCTTCGTCGCCGAACTGCTGCGCGTCCCGGATGTTGCAGCCCAGCTCGTACAGCAGCCCGGTCACGCGGTAGACGATGCCGGTGCGGTCCGGACAGGACAGGGTGAGGATGTAGTCGGGGCGCATGGATCAATACTACCGCTATGAATAGGGTTATCGTCGGCGCAGACCCTAGAGGACGTCATCCCAGCGAAAGCTGGGATCCATCTTGATCTTGCTCTTTGCCTGACGAACCCAAAGCAAAGTCAAAATGGATCCCAGCTTTCGCTGGGATGACGATCTTTAGGGCTACAGATCGTAGGACAACAGGTCGTACCCAGTCGCCGCACGCACCACCCGCTGATGCACGAACGAACCGCTGCCGCCATTGGTCAGCACCACGATCCCGCGCCGGCGCTGCGCGTCGCCCACCGCGAAGTTCTTGAAGATGTCGCCGTTGCTGCCTGAGTGATAGAACACCGGCCCGTCGCGGGTTTCTTCCATGTTCCAACCCAGCCCTTTCTCCGTCCACCGCCCTGCAATCTTTATCTGTGGGGTGAGCATGGCCTGACGAGTGGCCTCGCTGATTTCCCAGCTGGCACGCTGTTTACGGGCCATCATCAGGGTCAGGAAAGTCGCGTAGTCCTGCACCGTGGTGCGCAGGCTGGCCGCGGCGTTGGCCAGGATATCGCCGGGCCAGGTCACCAGTCCTGCGGGCGCCAGCGCCATCACTTCGGGCAACGCGCGTGCGGCATCGTCGTACTTCCAGGCCGACAACGGTTTGCCCCAGCGGTCGGCGACCAGTTGGGCGATGCTCCATTGCTCGCGGAACATCTGCGGCGGCAGTCCCGTTTCAGTGGCGTCGTGCCTGCGGTGTCCGTACACAGAGCGAGCCGCAAGATCGTCATTCCAGGTGTAGCTGCTGTCCTTCATGCCCGCCGGGCCGAACAGATGCGCCTGCATCGATTGGTCCAGGCTTTGATCGGTGATCTTCTCCACCACCAGCTGCAGCCAGAAGATCGCCTCGCCGGAATAGTCGATGCGCTTGCCCGGTTCGACCATGGGCACCAGCTTTTCCGTCGCCGGCGACTTGCGCCAGTTCGGCAGGCCGGTGGAATGGCGCAGCACGTCGCGTGCGGTGATGCGCTCGATCCATGGATGCCGGGCCAGGTAATCCATGCGACGGTACTGCACCAGTGGCCGGTCCAGGTCGATCAGGCCCCGGTCCACCAGCTGCATGACCAGATAGGCGAACACCGGTTTGCTGAGCGAAGCGTCCTCGAACACGGTGCGCGAGTCCACCGGTGCACGGGTCACCGCATTGGTCACGCCGAAGCCGCGACTCCAGGCGACCTCGCCGTCTTCCACTACCGCAATGCCCACCCCCGGCACCGCGAACGCCTGCATGATCCGCGGCAGTTCGGCCAGGAAAACATCGGAAGGAATCCAGGGGCCGCCCTCCTTCGCGCACGTCGCCGCAAACGCGTCGAGAGGCGCCAACCCCGCAAGACCGGACAGGGCGCTTGCGCCCAGGAAACGGCGGCGGCTTTTCGAAGAAGGGGGGCTGACCGGCATCGCTGGCATTGGATAGGTTTCCATCGCGGGCGGCAAGCCTGTTCCCAAAAATCGGTTTCCGCGGATGGCTTGACGCGCCCCCGTTGCCGGCGTAACTTGCGCATGCCAAGGTTTCCATCGCTTCATGCAGATAAAGAGATGGAATTAAAAGGGAAGCCGGTGCGGACTCCGCGAGAGCCCAATTCCGGCGCTGCCCCGCAGCGGTATTTGGAAACGAACCTGTCATTGCACTGGGACCCCGGTTCTGGGAAGCGACAGGCTAGGAAAGGCGAGGAAAGAGGGGTGAGCAACGAGGAACGAGTGAAGGCAAGGGCGCTGCTCTTCTCTCTCGTTCCTCGTTCCTCGCCTCTCGTTCCTCGCCCCGTCCATAAGCCCGAAGACCTGCCACGGCCGGAAGGACACGACCGTCCTTCCGCATGACCTGGAACTTCCGAGGGGAAGTGGCCGGAGCCTGCGCCCGCGTTGTCAGTCGGCGGACGCATCCTCTTGCCTGTTCCTCAACGAAGTCCGGATCGCCCGCGGGGGCGAAGGTCGCTGACGTGGCGAAACCGACCGCATTGCGGCGCGATCGCCGCGCGGTTCCTTCGTTCCTCATCCGCAACCGCATGAGGAAACGTTATGACCACTGTTACCAACCTGGGCTTCCCGCGCATCGGCGCCAAACGCGAACTCAAGCGCGCGCTGGAAGCCTGCTGGCGTGGGGATATCTCCGCCACCCAGCTGCAGGACATCGCTCGCGACCTGCGCCAACGCCACTGGCGGCTGCAGCAGGAGGCTGGCGCCGACATCGTGCCCTGCAACGACTTCTCGCTGTACGACCACGTGCTGGACACCGCGTTCCTGTTCGACGCCATCCCCGACCGCTATCGCACGCTAGTCGATAGCGACCCGCTGGCCGGCTACTTCGCGCTGGCACGCGGTCTGCAGAAAAACGGCGTGGATGTGCATGCGCTGGAAATGACCAAATGGTTCGACACCAACTACCACTACCTGGTGCCGGAGCTGCACCGCCACCAGCAGTTCCGCCTGCGCGGCGACAAGCCGGTGGCCGAATACCTGGAAGCCAAGGCGCTGGGTTTCAATGCACGCCCCGTGTTGCTGGGACCGGTCAGCTTCCTGCTGCTGTCCAAGGCGGTGGACGGAAGCGACCGTCTGGATCTGCTTGAGCGTCTGTTGCCGGCCTATGCCGAACTCCTCGGCAAACTGAAAGACGCCGGCGCCGACTGGGTGCAGATCGATGAGCCCTGCCTGGTGCTGGACCAGGATGCCGACGACCATGCCGCCTACCGCACGGCCTATGCCGCACTGGAAAACGTACCGCGCCCGAAACTGCTGTTGACCACTTATTTCGGTGCGCTCAACGACAATCTCGCCCTCGCCGCGGCCCTGCCGGTCGAAGGTCTGCACGTGGACCTGGTGCGCGGCAAGGAACAGCTGGCTGCGGTGCTGAAAGCGCTGCCCAGCCAACACGTCCTGTCGCTGGGTCTGGTCGACGGCCGCAACATCTGGCGCAGCAACCTGGACGATGCGCTGATCCTGGCCAAGTACGCCAATGGCCATCTCGGTGCAGGCAACCTGTGGCTGGCGCCTTCGTGTTCGTTGCTGCACGTACCCGTCGACCTGGCCAGCGAGAAATCGTTGCCGGGCGATCTGCATTCGTGGCTGTCGTTCGCGCGGCAGAAGATCGAGGAACTCAAGACCCTTGCCGATGCGCTGCAGGGTCGGTCGGGAGCCGGATTGGCGTTGGAGGTGGCGCGCGACCGGCTGGAATCCAGGCGCCGGTCTTCCCGCGTGCACAAGCCGGAAGTGGCTGCCCGTCTGGCTGCACTGACCGAAGCCTCCGCCCAACGTAACTCCGGCTATCAGGCGCGACGCTTGCTGCAGCAGGCGGCGCTGGCCCTGCCGGCGTTTCCTACCACCACCATCGGCTCCTTCCCGCAGACGCTGGAAGTGCGCGAAGCGCGTGCGAAGAACAAATCCGGCACGCTGTCCGACGCCGACTACGACGCTTTCCTGGCGGCCGAAACCCAGAAGTGCGTGCGCTTCCAGGAAGACATCGGCATCGACGTGCTGGTGCACGGCGAGTTCGAGCGCAACGACATGGTGGAATACTTCGGCGAACAGCTGGAAGGCTTCGCCTTCACCAAACTCGGTTGGGTGCAGAGCTACGGCTCGCGATGCGTGAAGCCGCCCATCATCTACGGCGACGTGGCTCGCCCGCAGCCGATGACCGTGCGCTGGTCGCAGTACGCGCAATCGCTGACCGGCAAGCCGGTGAAGGGCATGCTGACGGGCCCGGTGACGGTGTTGCAATGGTCGTTCGTTCGCGACGACCAGGCGCGTTCGCAAACCTGCCGGCAGATCGCGCTGGCGCTGCGCGACGAGGTCACCGATCTTGAAGCCGCCGGCATCGGCGTGATCCAGATCGACGAGCCGGCCATCCGCGAAGGCCTGCCGCTGCGCCGCGCGGACTGGAGGGCGTATCTGGATTGGGCCGTGGAAGCCTTCCGCATCACCGCTTCGGGCGTAGCCGACGCCACCCAGATCCATACCCATATGTGCTATTCGGAGTTCAACGACATCATGGATGCGGTGGCGGGGATGGATGCGGATGTGATCTCCATCGAGACTTCGCGCTCGCGGATGGAATTGCTGGAGGCGTTCGTGAAGTTCCGCTATCCCAACGAGATCGGCCCGGGCGTGTACGACATCCATTCGCCGCGCGTGCCCGACGGGAACGAGATGCTGGACCTGCTGAAGAAAGCGCGCGCGGTGCTGGCGCCGGAACAGATCTGGGTCAATCCCGATTGCGGCCTGAAGACGCGCGGTTGGCCGGAGACGCGGGCCGCGTTGACGGCAATGGTGGCTGCGGCGAAGCAGATGCGGGCCGACGAATCTGTAGCGGCATAAGCCAACAGTTCGCGTCAAATGGCGAGTAGTTCTCCTCCCCCCTTGTGGGGGAGGATGCCCGCAGGGCAGGAGAGGGGGCGCGTAGCGCAGCGAAGCGCGCTCTTGCTCGTTTCGTCAGCATTGCGCGAAGAGCGCCCTCTCCCGGCCTTCGGCCACCCTCTCCCGCAAGGGGAGAGGGGAAGCAATCACGTCTCCGTCCTTCGAATCGCGACCAACACATGCATCCGCTCAGAACGCGTGATCGAAGCCGACTTCGCCTTGCACGCCCACCTGATAGGCGGATACGCGGCGCTCGAAGAAGTTGGTCAGCTCCTGCACGTCCTGCAGATCCATGAACGGGAACGGATTGGTCGAGCCGAAATGCTTGGGCATGCCCAGCTGCACCATGCGCTGGTCGGCGCAGTACTCCAGGTACTGGCGCATGTCCTTGATAGACAGGCCGGCGACGCCGCCGCTCAGTGTGTCCTCGGCGAAGGCGACTTCGCAGTCCACCGCTTCGCTCATCATCTGCACCACCTGCGCCTTCAGGTCGTCGTCGAACAGGTCGGGTTCTTCCTCGCGCGCGGTGCGGATCACCTCGAAGGCGAAGGCCATGTGCGCGCTTTCGTCGCGGAACACCCAGTTGGTGCCGCTGGCCAGGCCGTGCAGCAAGCCGCGCGAACGCAGGTAGTACACGTAGGCGAAGGCGCCGAAGAAGAACAGGCCTTCGATGCAGCCGGCGAAGCAGACCATGTTGAGCAGGAACTGGCGGCGTTGCTCGCGCGTCTCGATGCGGGTGACGCCTTGCAGCGAATCGATCCACTTGAAGCAGAACTCGGCCTTGCGCCGGATCGAGGGAATGTTCTCCACTGCGGCGAAGGCCTTGGCGCGCTCGTTCGGGTCGGGCAGGTAGGTGTCCAGCAACGTCAGGTAGAACTGCACATGCAGCGCTTCCTCGTACAGCTGCCGGGACAGGTACATGCGCGCTTCCGGCGCGTTGATGTGCTGGTACAAATTCAGCACCAGGTTGTTGGAGACGATGGAATCGCCGGTGGCGAAGAACGCGATCAGGCGCTCGATCAAGTGCCGCTCGGCCGGGCCGAACTTGTCCTTCAGGTCCTTGGTGTCCAGCGAGAAGTCCACCTCTTCCACCGTCCAGGTGTTGCGGATGGCGTTGCGGTACATCTCGTAGAACTGTGGGTAGCGCATGGGGCGCAGGGTCAGTTCGAAGCCGGGGTCCAGGAGCCTAGGAACGAGTGGGGAGGAACGAGAAACGAGTGAAGGGGCGAAGATTTCCGACGTGGACATGGGTATTTCCTGATGGTCGGTAGGGTACGAGAACGCCAGGATGCGGGCATGCATGGAGGCGTTGATGCACTACCGGAATGCAGTGATTTGGGAAAAGGCGATGACGCTGGCCGAGCAGGCGTGCCGGTTGGCCGGAAACTTGCCTGCCATGGAACGTTTTGGATTGAGGTCGCAGCTGAGCAGGGCGGCGATATCGGTCCCCAGCAACATCGCAGAAGGCTGGTCACGAGAATCCAGACGGGAGAAAGCGCAGTTCCTGGCCATAGCCCAAGGCTCGCTCTCGGAACTGCACACGCAGTTGTTGCTCGGTGAGCGCTTGGGCTGGTTCAAATCCGGATCGCTGGCGACAACATACGGATTGATCGACGAAGTCAGCCGCATGCTGACCACACTACGAAGAAAGCTGAGAGCCGATAGATCGCCAGTGACCGAGCGACGCTAATCAGCGTCGCGCCCACTCGTTCCTCGTTCCTCTCCACTCGTTCGTGCCTCACTGACACGCCTCGCAACTCTCCGGATTCTCCAGCGAGCAGCTCACCGCTTCGACCGGCGTGTACGAAGGCTTGGGCGCTTCGGCAGCAGCGTTGCCCACCGTGGTCTTGGCGATCCGGGTGGCCGGGCGCGAACGCAGGTAGTAGGTGGTCTTGATGCCTTTCTTCCACGCGTACATGTACATGGACGACATCGCGCCGATGTTCGGGCTTTCCATGAACAGGTTGAGCGAGGCCGACTGGTCGATGAAGGCGCCGCGGTCGGCGGCCATATCGATCAGCGAACGCATCGGCACTTCCCAGGTGGTGCGGTAGATCTCGCGCAGCGCGTCGGGAATGCGCGGCACGTTCTGGATCGAACCTTCGGCCTGTTTGATCTCATCGCGCACTTCCGGGGTCCACATGCCCAGCTTCTTCAGTTCGCCCACCAGATAGCGGTTGACTTGCAGGAAGTCGCCCGACAGCGTCTCGCGCTTGAACAGGTTGCTGGTCTGTGGCTCCACGCACTCGTAGCAGCCGGCGATGGAAGCGATGGTCGCGGTGGGTGCGATGGCGATCAGCAGCGAGTTGCGCAGGCCGCTTTCGACGATGCGCCCGCGCAGCGTTTCCCAGCGGTCCATGTGTTCGGGAACCACGTTCCAGGCTTCGAACTGGAACTCGCCTTTGGCCGCACGGGTGTCGTCGAAGGAAGGATGGCGGCCGCGCTCTTCGGCCAGTTCCACCGAGGTCTCAAGCGCGTGGTAGTAGATCGTCTCGGCGATCTTGGCCGACAGCTTGCGCGCCTCGGCGCTGTCGAACGGCAGACGCAGTTTGAAGAACACGTCTTGCAGGCCCATCACGCCCAGCCCGACCGGGCGCCAGCGCAGGTTGCCGCGGCGTGCGGTTTCGATGGGATAGAAGTTCAGATCGATCACGCGGTCCAACTGGCGCACGGCCAGGCGCACGGTTTCGGCCAGCTTGTCGAAGTCGAACAGTGCGTCCTCATCCAGGTGATGGCTGAGGTTGATCGAACCCAGGTTGCACACCGCGGTCTCTTCGGCCGAGGTGACTTCCAGAATTTCGGTGCACAGATTGGACAGGTGGATCACGTTGCCGGGCTTGGCGGTCTGGTTGCTGGCGCGGTTGCACTTGTCCTTGAAGGTCATCCAGCCGTTGCCGGTCTGGGCCAGGGTGCGCATCATCCGCCCGTACAGCTCGCGGGCCTTGATCGACTTCACCGCCTTGCCCTGCAGTTCGGCCTGTTCGTAGGCGCGCTCGAAATCGGCGCCGAACAGATCGGTGAATTCGGGCACCACGCGCGGATCGAACAGCGACCAGTCGGCGTCGGCTTCCACCCGCTTCATGAAAAGGTCGGGAATCCAGTTGGCCAGATTCAGGTTATGCGTGCGCCGCGCTTCGTCGCCGGTGTTGTCGCGCAACTCCAGGAACTCTTCCACGTCCGCATGCCACGGCTCCAGGTACACGCAGGCCGCGCCCTTGCGCTTGCCGCCCTGGTTCACCGCGGCCACCGACGAATCCAGCGTCTTCAGCCACGGCACGATGCCGTTGGAATGGCCGTTGGTGGACTTGATCAGCGAGCCGCGCGAACGCACGCGGGTGAAGCTGACGCCGATGCCGCCGCTGAACTTGGACAGCTGGGCGATGTCGCCGTACTTCTGGTAGATCGATTCCAGCGAATCGATCGGCGAATCCAGCAGGAAGCAGCTGGACAGCTGTTCGTGCGTGGTGCCGGCATTGAACAGAGTCGGCGAGCTGGGCAGGTAGTCCAGGTTGCCCATGCGCCGGTACAGCGCCAGCGCTTCGGGCACGTCTTCGCTCAGTGCGCAGGCGATACGCAGGAAGAACTGCTGCGGCGTTTCGATGACCTTGCGCGTGTGCGGGTGGCGAAGCAGGTAGCGGTCGTACAGCGTGCGCAGGCCGAAGTAGTCGAAGCGCAGGTCCAGCGAAGCGTCCAGCGCGTCGTTCAACTTGCGCGCATTGGTCTGCACGAAGCCCAGCAGGCGGTCGTTGATCAGGCCGACTTCGTGCCCGCGCAGGATCGATTGCGAGAACGCGTGGATTTCCTGGCCGGTGACTTCCTTGGCGATGTAGTTGGCCAACAGGCGCGCGCCCAGGCGGCCGTACTCGGGCTCTTCGGCGGTCAGCAAGGCGGCGGTGCGGATGGAAAGTTCGTCCAGCTCGCGCGTGGTGGCGCCGTTGTACAGGCCCGAGATGGTGCGCGTGGCCACGCGCATCGGATCGATCGCATGCAAGCCTTCGCAGTTGCGCTGCACCGCGCGCACGATCTTGTTGAGATCCACCGGCTCCTGGCCGCCGTTGCGCTTGGTCACGCTCATCGCGGTGGCGGTGGGCGGCGGAGTGAGCAGGAAAGTATTGTTGAGCGGCGATGCGTCGTCGGCCGCTTCAGCGAGCGCCTGTTCGTTCTGTGTCACGGTGTCTCTCCCATCATGATGCACGCTGCGGCCTGTCCCTCGCAGGCAGCGCAGGCCTTGTGCCTCTCAGGATGGGAAAGCGGCGTCGCAGGCGGCGCGACCGGAAAGTCGCGTGCCTAACGTCGCCAGCCTGTCTCCCCCCGGAGATTCCGTGGCCGGCACCGCGCGGTGTGCTTCGCGCGGCTGTCGGCAGGTCTTCGGACTCGTGGACTTGGGGCCAGGAACGAGTGGGTAGGAACGAGAAACGAGTGGCGAGCAAATACTTCACTCGTTCCTCCTTACTCGTTCCTCTCCACTAGCTCCTAGCCCCTCCTAGCCCGCCGCTTCCCGGGACAGCATCCCAGTGCATTTGAACGGGTTCGTTTCCACCTACCGCTGCGGGGCAGTGCCGGGATGGGCTCGCAAGAGCCGCACCGGCTTCCCTTTTCATCCGGAGGCGCGAGCCGCCGGAACCGACAGCCACAACATAATGTGGTTGGTTGGCTTCGTCAACACGATATGTGGAGTTATGTCGGAAAAATGACCAAGGCCGACGTCGTTCGGACAAACCCGCCTCGGTTCCACGCCGGCGGGGATCTGGACTTCGCCGTGAAACAACAGGCACCGACACTGCCGGAAGATATTTCGAGGCTGCTGACTCAGGCCTTGTGCTGCGCCGCCAGGTACTCGGCGCTCTGCATCTCGATCAGCCGCGAAGCGGTGCGTTCGAAGGCGCCTTGCAGGCGAGTACCCGTATAAAGCGCGGTGGGATCGGCGGCGGCGGTGCACACCAGGTTGACGTGCCGGTCGTACAGCTCGTCGATCAGGTTGACGAAACGCCGTGCGGCGTCTTCGTTGCTGCGGTCGAAGGCGGGAATGCCGCCCAGCAGCACGGTGTTGAACTCGCGCGCGACTTCGATGTAATCGGTGGTGCCGCGCGGGCCTTCGCACAAAGCGGCGAAGTCGAACCAGACGATGCTCTTGCCGCGTCCGCGCACCGGAATCTTGCGCGCTTCTATCTCGATGTTGCCGCGCTTCTCGGCCAGCCCGCTCAGCTCGTGCCAGCGCTCGCCCAGCCAGGCATCGGCCTGTGCGTCCAGCGGCGTGCGGTACACCGGCGAACGGGTCAGCGCGCGCAGCCGGTAATCTTCGTCGCCATCGGCATGCAGCACCACGCAATGCTTCTGCAGCAGGGCGATGGCGGGCAGGAAACTCTCGCGCTGCAGGCCGTCCTTGTACAGGTTCTCCGGCGCGGTGTTGGAGGTGGTCACCAGGGTCACGCCTTCGGCGAACATGCGCTCCAGCAAACGCGCCAGCAGCATCGCATCGCCGATGTCGGTGACGAAGAATTCGTCCAGCACCAGCACCCGCAGCTCCTCGCTCCACTGCTCCACGATCTTGGCCAGCGGATCGCTCTGCCCGGCGTGTTCGCGCAGACGTTCGTGCACGCCGCGCATGAAGCGGTGGAAATGGGTGCGGTATTTCTGCTGGCTGGGCAGGCCGTCGTAGAACAGATCCACCAGGAAAGTCTTGCCGCGGCCCACGCCGCCCCAGTAATACAGGCCGCGCACCGGTTCGGGCTTCTTCCAGAACGAAAGCTTCTCCCGCCAGCCCACATCCTGCGCCTCCAGCAGGGCGGCATGCAGACGGTCCAGTTCTCTCAACGCCGGATGCTGGTCCGGATCGTCCTGCCATTGGCCGCGTGCGGCGCCTTCGGCATAGGCTTGCGAGGGTGTCGGCGCCGGCTGCGCCGCGTCGACGGAACTCACGCGACCGGGAGCCAGTTCTTCACGCCGTGCTGCAGCGCGCCGCGCAGATCGATCAGCTTGCGATGGAAGAAGTGGCTGGTGTCGGGCATGCGCACCAGCTCGGGCTTGCGCTTGAGCGTGTCGATCCAGTCGTAGACCGCTTGCGGGTCGACGATCTCATCGTTCTCGCCCTGGATCACCAGCCACGGGCACACCGGCGTGGCGATCTTGGCGAAATCCCAGCGCCCGGCCGGCGGCGCGATGGAGATCAGCGCATCGGGCAGCACGGTGTCGTTGGCGCGCAGCGAGACGTAGGCGCCGAAGCTGAAGCCGGCCAGCCACAGATCGTCGTCCGGGCGATGTTCGCGCACCCATTCCACCACCGCCAGCAGATCCTGCAATTCGCCGTTGCCGTGGTCGAAACTGCCGGCCGAGTTGCCCACGCCGCGGAAGTTGAAACGCACCGTGTTCGCGCCCAGTTCGCGCAGGCTTCGCGCGGCCATGGTCACCACTTTATTGGTGATGCTGCCGCCTTCGGTGGAAAGTGGATGGCATAGCACGACGGTCAGCGGCAGCGCAGCGACTTCGGCGTCGGGCCGGTCGACAGCCACTTCCAGCACGCCCGCCGGTCCGCCCAGTTGTAGCGTGGTCGATTGCGTGGGGAAGTCGGGCAAGGTCATGGGGGGATGATACCGCTGCGGCAGAAGCGGAGAAGAGCTAGGAGTGAGCGGAGAGGAGTGAGGAGTGAGTGGTTTGGGGTCGCTCACTCCTCACTCCTCTCCACTCACTCCTGGCTCTTAAAGGTCGAAACCCAGCACCATCGGATCGTGGTCGGAGCTGCGCCACGGTCCTTCGATATCGCTGCCGGCATAGCCTTCTTCATCGGGTTCGTCGGCATTGCTGTGCCACTCGGCCGCGCCACGCAAACGCCTGGCCAGGGCGGGACTGAGCAACGCGTGGTCCAGGCGGCCCAGCATGCCGCCGTAGAGATAGCTGTAGGGTTGCTGCACCTTGGCCACGGCGAAGGCGTCCTTCCAGCCGCGATCGCGCAGCAGGCGCAGCGGGTCTTCCATCGCGTAGGCGTTGAAGTCGCCGACCACCAGTTTCTTGTCGTTGCGCTGGCCGGTGGGATCGGTCTTCAGCCAGGCATCCAGGCGTTGCGCCGAATCCAGCCGCAGCGCATTCCAGCACCCCTGTCCGTCGCGCTGGTCGGTATCGGCGCCGGTCGCTTCGCTGCAACCTTTGGATTTGAAATGGTTGGCCACCACCAGGAACGACTGCCCGCTCTTGCCGCGGCGGAAGCTCTGCGCCAGCGGCACTCTGCTACGCGCGCCGAACGGACCTTCTTCCAGCACCGCCGGCTTGCCCACCGGAGTCACCTTGCTCTTGCGGTAGATCAGGCCCACGCGGATCTCATCGCTGCCCGGCCCTTTCTGCGCATCGATGTAGCGCCAGTCGCCGCCGCCTTCGTTCAACGCATCGACGAACTGCGCCAGGCTCGATTGCGGGCCGTAGCCGTCATTCTCCAGCTCCATCAGCGCAGCGATATCCGGGTTCAGCGCCTTCAGCGTCAGCACCAGTTTGTCGGTCTGCGCCTTCAGCTGCGCCGGCGCCTTGGCGCCGCGCAAAGTGGGGAAGCCGCCGCCTTTGCCGTCGCCGTTGAACAGGTTCTCCATATTGAACACTGCCACGCGCAGGTTGCCCGCCACCTTGGGTGCGGCCGGGCGCGCGGCGGGTTTGGTTTCCAGCGTCGCGGTCAGCTGCAGGCGGTAGCTGCCCTGGCGCTGATCAACGATGCCCTGCGCGCCGCTGGCGGTACTGCCGCTGCGCGGGATGCCCTCGGGCAGGTACCAGACCGCCTTCGGATCGCGGCGGCTGCTGGCGTCGTCCAGAACGATCCGGCGCCGCGCGTTGAAGCGTTCGGCTTCGCGGAACCGGTCGCTGCCGGGCACGGCGATCTCGCTCGGCGTCCACAGCCGGCCATCGAAGCTGGCGCTGGTTTCGGCATAGCGCGTGTCGGTGCCGTTGAGGCTGAGCGGCGCGTCGACCATCACCAGCATGCCTTCCAGCGACTCCCAGCGGTCGGGCGCTTCGGAAACGACGGTGGGTATGACCGGCACCGCCTTGGAAAGCTTCACCGCCTCGATGCGCTCGGCTTGCACGGTGGTGGCGGTGCCGAACGATTTGCCGTCGCCGGCGTCTTCGAAAATCTTGCCGGTGACGCGCACGGTATCGCCGGCGCGCAACCTGGTCTTGGAAGCCTTGGGTGGAATGACGAACAGGCCGTCGGAAGTGAACGGGTCGCCGTCGCCGCCGTCCTGCAGGAAGAAACCGCCCATGCCGTCGACGAAATTGCCGGTGATGGTGCCCTGCACGATCACCGGTTGCCCTTCCAACGGGCTGCGGTCCCCACGCCCCTGCGCCCGGCCGATGGTGATGACGCTGCGCTTGACCGCGGCATAGGTGGAAGCGGCGCCGCAGGCGCAGACCAGCGCAAGCAGCAGGGAAGCATGGAAGCGGGTCACGGTCATGGCGGCTCCGGAGGGTTCAAACAACAACGCCGCCCGAAGGCGGCGTTGCGCGCATCGGCGGAGGCCGAAGCTTACTTGACGTTGGCCAGCATCCAGTCGACGGTGGCGTGGATTTGTTCTTCTGTGAGACCGGGGTTGCCGCCCTTGGGCGGCATCACGCCGCCGTCGGGGCCGGTGAAGCCCTCGATGGCGTGCTTGTACAAGGTGTCCTTGCCCTTGGAGGCGCGCGCGCCGAAGCCGGCGGCGGTCAGGGTGGGGGCCTTGCCCACGCCGTTGGTGTGGCAGGCGCCGCACAGGTTCTGGTAGATCACGCCGCCGTCCAGGGTGCCGCCATAGGCCTGCTGGGCAGAAGCGGCAGCCAGCGCCGCAGCCTTGGCCGCGGACTGGGCCGCAGCGCCGGTGGCGCCGGCATATACGGCGCCGGCCGGGGCGATGCGCGCCTCGGTCTGCTTGGCCGCTACGGGCGAGACTTCCGGCGGAATGCTGCCGTGCAGATGCCAGGCGCCAGCGATCAGGCCTAGCGTCACCAGCATCAGGAAGCCGATGACCATGGAGAAATGCTTGAGGAATTCGAGGTCGTAGTTACGCACTTTCCACCTTTGGCAGCGCGACCCGGGGACCGCGCTTGGCTACTGAAATCGAGGATCCCGGGACTGCCGCAGGCAGGTTAAGGGACGGATCCGGGCGCAAGCGCCGCAGGCAAGGACTCCATTATAAGCAGGGCCGGCGCGGATGCCTCAACCCGCCCAGTAAATCTCCACGGGGCTGCGGGCATGTCCCAGCACGCTGCGGATGGGATAGCCGGCGCCCGGGCCCTCGCCGGAGAGCGCTTCGGCCAGGACCTGCCGCTTGTCCGCGCCCTCAATGTGAAGGTAAAGGTGCCGCGCGGCCAGCACCGGCCGCAAGGTCAGGGTGATGCGCGCTTCGCCCGCGCCGGGCGCGCGCATGGGCAGCAGCAACGCATCGGTGGCTGGGTCCAGGGCGGCCGCCAAATGATCGCCGCCCGGAAAGAACGAGGCGGTGTGGCCGTCGTTGCCCATGCCCAGCACCAGCGCGTCGAAGGGCAAGGACAGGGCGGCCAGGTCGGATTGGACTTCGGCCAGCGCCCGTTCCGGTTCCGGCGTGTCGCGGTAAAGGGGAACGAAGCGCGCCGCCGCCGCGGGGCCATGCAGCAGATTGGTTCTCACCAGCGCCGCATTCGAGCGTGCGTTGGATTCGGGTACCCAGCGTTCGTCGACCAGGGTCACCGCTACGCGCGGCCAGCCCAGCGGCTGCAGGGCGAGCGCCTGCATGAAGGCTTTGGGTGTGTTGCCGCCGGATAAAGCCAGGCTGGCGGTGCCGCGCTCGGCAAGTGCGGCGCGCAGATCCTCCGCGACGGCTTGGGCAAGGCCCTGGGCCAACGCGGCGGCGTCGGCGAAAGTGCGTAGTTGGATTCGTGCGGAAAGGTCGGCCGTCATTTCGAACGATCAGGTCGCGTCTTCATGCCACGTCCGCCCATCGCGTTCGATCAAGGCAACAGCTGCGCTCGGCCCCCAAGAACCAGCGGTGTAAGGCTTGGGCGCATCGCGCAAGGTTTCCCACGCGGCCAGGATCGGGTCGATCCACTTCCACGCCGCTTCCACTTCGTCGCGGCGCATGAACAACGTCGGATTGCCGCGCACCACGTCCATCAGCAGGCGCTCGTAGGCTTCGGGCTGGTGCACGCCGAAGGCTTCGGCGAAGCTCATGTCCAGCGGCACGTGCTGCAGGCGCAGGCCGCCCGGGCCCGGGTCCTTGATCATCAGCCACAGCTTCACGCCTTCGTCGGGCTGCAGGCGCAGCACCAGCTTGTTGGCCATCACCGGGCCGGCGGTGTGTTCGAAAATCGAATGCGGTACCGGGCGGAAGGCGACCACGATCTCCGACACGCGCTCGGACAAGCGCTTGCCAGTGCGCAGGTAGAACGGCACGCCGGCCCAGCGCCAGTTGTCCACTTCGGCCTTCAAGGCCACGAAGGTTTCGGTGCGCGAATCGTTGCGGCCCAACTCGTCCAGGTAACCGGGCACCGCGCCGCCGTTGCTGGCGCCGGCGCGGTACTGGCCGCGTACGGTCAGTTGCGCGGCATCCTCGGCGTCGATGGGGCGCAGCGAACGCAGCACTTTCAATTTCTCGTCGCGCACCGCGTCGGCGTTCATCGCCGCCGGCGGTTCCATCGACACCATGCACAGCAGCTGCAACAGATGGTTCTGCACCATGTCGCGCAGCGCGCCGGAAGTGTCGTAGTAGCCGGCGCGTTTCTCCAGGCCCACCGTTTCGGCCACGGTGATCTGCACGTGGTCTACGTAGTTGGAATTCCACAGCGGCTCGAACAGGATGTTGGCGAAGCGCAGCGCCATCAGGTTCTGCACCGTTTCCTTGCCCAGGTAGTGGTCGATGCGGAAGATCTGGCTTTCCGAAAACGCGCTGCCCACCGCGTCGTTGATCACCGCGGCGCTGGCCGAATCCTTGCCGATCGGCTTCTCGATCACCACCCGCGACTTGCCCTGGTTCAAACCATGCGCCTTGAGCCGCGTGCAGATGTCCACGAACAGGCTGGGGCTGGTGGACAGATAGAACACGCGGATGCGGTCGCCATGGGTCAGCAGTTCGTCGGCGAAGCCCTGCCAGCCTTCGTCCTTGGTCGCGTCCAGCGCGTGGTAACCCAGCTTCTGCAGGAACGGCCCCAACTTGGCCTGCAGCGAAGGCTCGCTGCCCACCACCGGCACCAGCGCCTCGTTGACCTTGGCCCGGTAGTCGTCGTCGGATTGCTTGTCGCGGGCCACGCCGACGATGCGGCTGTCCTCGGGGATCTGGCCGTCGGCGTAGCGCCGGAACAGGCCCGGCAGCAGCTTGCGCAGCGCCAGGTCGCCGGTGCCGCCGAAAATCACTAGGTCGAAGGTGTCGACGGGGACAGTCTTGGCGGTCACAGCGGGTCTCTTTCGGGATCGTTGACAGGAACTGGGAAAATACCACCGAAATACCATGATGGCCATCCATACCCCTTGATTGAGGGCGATTGGTCATTCCTCTTGCGGGATTGGTATTTCATTGGTACGTTCTGCTTATGTCCTCCGCCCTGTCCCGTGAATACCAGCGCCTCGGCGCCGCCGATACCACCCGCACCCTGGCCTACGTGCGCCTGCGGCGGGCGGTGCAGAACCTGATCGACAGTGGCGTGCTGCAGCCCGGCCAGGCCCTGCCCAGCGAGCGGGACCTGTGCCAGCAGTTGTCGCTGTCCCGCGTCACCGTGCGGCGCGCGCTGTCCGGGCTGGTCGAGTCCGGCCTGCTCACCCAGCGCCACGGCGCCGGCAGCTTCGTCGCCGAGCGCATCCAGCGCTCGTTCTCCCGTCTGACCAGCTTCACCGACGACCTGCGCGAGCGCGGCCTCAACCCGCGTTCGGAATTCTTCGAGCGCAGCGTGGGCGAAGTCACCCCGGAAGAAGCCATGGCCCTGAACCTGTCGCCGGGCAGCGGCGTGATCCGCTTCCACCGCGTGCGCTACGGCGGCGATGCGCCGCTGGCGGTGGAACGCACCCTGGTCCCGCACGCCTTGTTGCCCGATCCGCTGAGCGTGGTCGATTCCCTCTATGAAGCGCTGCAACCGCACGGCCATCGGCCGGTACGCGCTCTGCAGCACCTGCGCGCAGTGGCGCTGGACGCAGAAACCGCCAAGCTGCTGCACCTGCCGGCCGGCAGCCCGGGCCTGTTGATAGAGCGTCGCGCGTTCCTGGCCGATGGCCGGGTGGTGGAGTCCACGCGCTCCTTCTATCGCGGCGATGCCTACGACTTCGTGGCCGAGCTGCACAGCGAGTAATCCTGAGCGTCACTAATGTGAGAAATCTCACTATTAGTGAAGTAATAGGGGTTTCTTCGTAGAACAGCCGATAATGTGACAAATGTCGCATCATGCCGTGCAGCGCCACCGCAAGTTGGAGCGAAGGCAAACGCGACAGCACAGTCGTTTTGTCTAGAACACATCTTGCCGAGCACGTTGGAGTGAACATGGGTGCGAACAAACGTTTGGAAATCGCCGACAAGGCGCCCGATGCGGCCAATGCGGACGCCAGCGACAACAAGATGGACCAGATCCGCGAACTGATGTTCGGCGGCGTGGTCCGCGATTTCGATCGTCGCATCAAAGAGCTCAGCGACCTGATGGAAAGCGAGTTGGCCCGCGTCGCCGCCGACTACGAGCGGCGCATCGCCGGGCTGGAAGCGCGGCTGGACCCGCAGATCGAAAAACTCGGCGCCCAGCTCCGCCAGGAAACCACGGCGCGCACCAGCGCGCTGGACGATGTCGAGGTGCGCCTCGGCCAGTCCCAGCGCACCCAGCGCAGCGAGATCAACGCAGCGCTGCAGCAACACGAAGACAACGCAAACGCGGCCGAAGCCCGCGCCCGCGACGCGCTGGCCCAGCTCGACGAACGCACCCAGGCGGCGCTGCAGGCGGTGCGCGATGCGTTGACCTCGGCGCGCAACGAACTGGGCGGGCAGAAGCTGGCGCGCGAAGACCTGGCCGACCTGATGGCGGAGGTCTCCTTGCGCCTGCGCGGCACTCAGGACGCTTCGAGAAACGGCTGAGGGTCGAGCGCGCATGAACGGCGAATACGACCGTCTTCGCCAACTGCTGCTGGAACAGGAGCGCGACCGCATGGACGCGCTGCAGGACAGCGTAGGCAAGGCGACCGCGCGTTTCGAGCGCGTGCCGGATCTGCTGGCAGAAGACATCGAAGCCAGCCTGCGCGCCGGCAAGCGTTCGCGCCTGGCCAACGTGCTGTCGGAAGCAAGCGCCGACTCGCTTGAAATCGCGGTGCGCCGCCGTCCGCAGGCGGTGGTGCAGGCGGTGTATCCGATCATCGGCCCGGCCATCCGCCGTTCGCTCAGCGACGCGCTGCGGCAGATGGCCGACGACCTGGACCGTGCGCTCAGCGACACCTTCAGTCCGCGCGCGTTGCTGTGGCGCTGGGAAGCCTGGCGCAGCGGCACGCCGTACGCGCAGGTGATGCTGCGCCATACCACGCGCTACCAGGTCGAACACCTGTTCCTGATCGCGCCGGAATCCGGATTGCTGCTGGGCCACCTCACCGCCAGCGGTTTGCCCGGGCTGGATGCCGATGCGGTGGCCGGCATGTTCACCGCCATCCACCAGTTCGTACGCGATTCGGTCACGGTGGACGAAGAAGGCGCCGGCATCGGTTCGGCGACCGTGGGCGGCTATCGGCTTGCGGTCAGCGAAGGCCCAGCCGCGCGCCTGGTGGCGTTCGTGCGCGGCGTGCCTTCCAGCGATTTCGGCATGCGCCTGGACGAACTCAATGAGGAACTGCACGCGCGCCACGGCGCCCAGCTGGGCGACGCCGAAGCGGCAGGCATGGCCGGTGCCGGCCTGCTGGAACAGACGCAGCTGGACGAACTCAATTCCCGCTGGGCCACCCAGCAGGGCGACGCACGGCCGAAACGGCGCAAGTTCGTATGGGCGGCTCTGGCGCTCGCGTTGCTGGCGCTGCTGGTCTATGCCGCCTTCGGTTGGCGTTGGTCGTCGCAAGTCGAAGAGATCGGCCAGCACCTTTCCGCTACACCGGGCCTGGTGGTGTCCAGGCTCGACGACGGGCAACGCGGCCATTTGCGCATCGAGGGTCTGATGGATCCCCTGGCCAGCGATCCGCGCGCGTGGCTGGCGCGGCACTACCCGGGTGTGGAAGTGGAAATGCGCACGCGTCCGTTCGTGTCGCTGGAACCGCAGATGGTGCAGCGCCGCGTCGCCCAGACCCTGCGCCTGCCCGAAACCGCAGTGAAGCCGCCCGATGCCGACGGCATGATCCGCTTGACAGGTTCGGTGCCGTTTCCCGACTGGTACCGCGCGCGCGCTACGCCCTTGTCCACACCGGGCGTGGCGGCCATCGACTACGACGGCCTGTCCTATCCGCAAAAAGAACAGATCGATGCCGCCATCGCTTCCATCGAATCGCTCGCACTTCCGTTCCTGAGCGGTGCGGTCACGCCAGACGCCGGTTGGGAGAAGACGCTTGCAGACATGGGACGAAAGCTGCAGGCGTTGGAGCGCATCGGCGCTTCTTCTGCCATCGCCTTCCACATAGAAACAGCCGGACTGACCGACGAACCCGGCACGCTCGACCAGAACCGCGGCCTGCGCCAGCAGCGCGCCGAATGGCTGGCCAGCCGCCTGGCCGCGCAACTGCATCCGCCATCGACCATAGCGGTCAATGAGGATGCCGCATTCGCACTGCCGCAGAGCACGCCCGTGCGTGCGGCTGTGGTCACGGTCGACCCCTATCCCGCGCCGGTGCAACGATGAGTGTTTCCCTGTCCCGAAAAATAAGCCTGCTGGGCGATTTCGCAGTAGGCAAGACCAGCACCGTGGCGCGCAGCGTGCGCAATACTTTTTCCGAGGCCTACCTGACTTCGGTGGGGGTGAAGGTCGATACCAAGACCGTCTCCGACCCCGAAGGCGGCGATCTGCGTCTGGTGTTGTGGGATATCGCCGGCGCCAACTCGCTGGACCAGATGCGCGCCAACTACATCGGCGGCAGCCATGGCCTGTTGCTGGTCGCCGACGGCACCCGCGCCGACACCGTCGATACCGTGCTGTCGCTGCGCGATCAGGCCTGGCGCCTGCTGGGGCGACAGCTGCCCAGCGTGCTGATACTCAACAAGTGCGATCTGGCCGGCGAATGGGAAGTGCCGCCGGAGCGCCAGCGCGAGCTTGCAGCAATCCTGCCGGTGTTCAGCGCCAGCGCACGCACCGGACAGGGCGTGGAGGAAGCCTTCGCCGCGCTGGCCGCGGCCGTCGCTGCCGCTCCCGTTGGCCTGAAATCGCCGTGAGCACGCCGCGCAAATCCGCTGCACCGGCGCGGGGCCGGCCGCCCGTGGTGGTGACCTTCGACCCGGACGGGGAAGTGCTGGACGTGGTGGGCGATATCGACTGGTTCGTCTCCGGCGGCGATACCCGTCAGGACATCTACCAGCGCCTGCAGGACTTGCGCGCCGGCGGGGACGGCGCGCCTGACATCGTTCCGGCCATGCAACTGTCGCAGGACCGCTACGCGGACGTGCATATCGTGGCCGAAGAAGACAGCCGCCATTTCGTCCTGCTGGATGCGACCGAACTCATGCAGGTACTGCGCCGCAACCAGCAGGCCAGCAACGAAACCGCGCTGCTGGAAGATGCGCAGCGCGATCGGATGGACAAGGACGCGCCGGGCGCGTCGCCGCGCCTGCGGCCGTCGCGGCAATTCCGTCGCAGTTCCGAACTGTTCGCCGAAATGGTCCACGGCGCACGCGCGCCGATGGCGCAACTGTCCGGCCACGCGCGCCTGCTGCAGCAACGCTGCAAGAACGATCCGGCCGCACTGCGCTCCATCGCCGCCATCCAGCATGCCGCCGTGCGCCTGGATGCGCTCTCCACCAATGGCCTGATCAGCCTGGGCGAACTCAGCGCCGGCGCCGGCAATCTGGGTATCGTCGATACCTCGCAACTGGCGGCGCTGCTGCAGGAAACCTTCGCCCTGCAGGCGCAGGCGCAAGGCCTGGGTTTCGAAGTGCGCGTGCCCGAACACGCAAGCCCTGTCGAAATAGACACGCTGGCACTGCGCCAGATCCTGATCAACCTGGTCATCCATGCCTTGGAAGGCATCCAGGCAGGGCGGCTGGTGGTGTCGCTGTCGGTTGCCGCGCAAGGCCTGGAGATCGAGATCGCGGGCGAGCCATCGGGTTTCGACGCCGAACTTTTCGGGCCGCTGATCACCACCACCGAACTGTTGAAGTCCGATTCCGCCGGCAGCCTGGGCCTGGCGGTCAGCCAGTTGTTGCTGCAGCAGATGCGGGCAACGGTGGAACTGGTTTCGAGGCGCGGCGGCGGCCACGAACTGTGGATCCGCCTGCCGCTCGACCGCGGTTTCGATACCGAAGGCGGTTTGCGGGTGCGCGAATCGCTGTTCCCGCCCGCGCTGCGCGGCGGCGAGAAAGTGGCGGTGGTGGCCGTGGAACCTGCGCAGTGCGCATGCAGCGTGGTGGAGCTGCTGGTCGACCTTGGGGTGCCGGTCGTGTCGGTGCAGGAAGTGGCGCGGATCGAAACCCTGCTGCGCGACGACGCCCTGGGCACGTTGGTGTTGTCCAGCCCCTTCGAGGGCAGGCATAGCCGCGAGGTCCTCGATCGCCTGCAGCTACCGGTGGAAAGCGGGGTCATGCTGCTCACCTCCGCCGACGAAATTCCCGGCCGCAGCGGCTGGCTGCGCGACCGCAATCGCGTGCAAGTAGCCGCCGATGCCGACCGCGACACGCTGCACGCCGCATTGCGCACCGTGCTGGCGGTGTAGGAAGGCAGGACGATGATCCAGACCGCCGACATGGCCGCCTTCGTCGCCGTAGTGGAAACGGCCAGCTTCACCGATGCCGCCCGCAGGTTGACCACCACCAAATCGGTGATCAGCCGGCGGGTAAGCGATCTGGAGCGCGAACTGGGCGCGCCCTTGCTCGACCGCAGCACACGCAGCGTGCGCGCCACCGAAGTGGGTGCGGTGTACTACGCCAAATGCGTGCGCATACTGGAATCCATCGGCGCGGCCAGCGACTTCGTGGCCGGTTTCAACAGCCTGGTGCGCGGGCGCCTGCGCCTGGCCCTGCCCGAATCCTTCAATGGCCCTCTGTTGGCGCCGCTGCTCAACGAATTCGCCGAACGCTACCCCGAGCTGCTGCTCGACATCCACTCCGACGACAGTTACGTCAACCTGGGCGACAGCCATTTCGATGTCGCCATACGCGTCGGTCGCCTGGGCGAGGCCAACCTCATCGCCCGCCCGTTGGCGTGTTTCCGCCAGTGGCTCTGCGCCAGCCCCGCCTATCTGCAAACCCATGGCGTGCCGCATTCGCCGGAAGACCTGGCGGGGCATTTCGGTTTGATCGACGCATCGGCCGAGGGCCATGGCGGCTGGTCGTTGTGGGTGGATGGCCAGGCGCGCATCTGTCCGGTGCGCGAACGGATCCGCAGCAACAGCAGCGAGCAGCTGATCGCTGCGGCCTGCGCAGGCCTGGGCATCGTGCAGGCGTCCAGCATCCTGGCCGCCGACGCCCTCGTTGCAGGGCGGCTGCGCATCGTCCTGCCGGACTACGCGCCGCCGGCCAGCCAGATCTCCATCGTCTACCCGGGCAGTAGGCGCGCCTCGCAGAAAGTGCAGACCCTGCTGGCGTTTCTCAGCGAGCGCATCACCGCTCTGGCCGATTGGGACGAGCGCATCGCACAGGCGCAGTCGACGTCCTGATCGCTTTGCCCGCAGCGTGATCGACACGCCGCCAACACAAGCGACCCCTGGCAAGCGGCCGGCGCCGGCCGCCTCGAAGAACATCTGCCGACGATTGTTCGCGATTCACGAACCTTGAGTTCGTCACACATGACTAGCGCGTCCTGGCTCGCTGCCTAAGCTACGTCTAAGGAGCGGTTGTCGGGTGTTCGTCCCACACGGAGGGTGAAGACGATCACGAGCGCGGGGATTGGGTGGTACCCGCGCCCATGCGGCCTTCGAGAAATCGACGGCCGCGTGGCGACCCCAAGGACTTGATGGCTTCTGCCGGCGGCTTCCCCCCGGTGGTTGCGTGGCGCAGCGAGTACCCCACTCTTGCGTCGCGTGCGGTACCCGCTATTTCCCCAAGCTCTGGCGGGTATTGCAGTCGCTGCGACGGCGACAGGTCGAGGGGGCTTCGGCCCCCTCGTTTTATTCCGGAATGCGGACAGTGAGCAAGGATGAAGAACCAATCCATCACCGCCCGCATTCCATTGGCAGAACGGAAGTGCGCATGAACAGGATGGCCATGAAGACGGTGGAAGTAGCCCGCCCCGACGCGACCGTGAGGCCGCAATGGACTTTTCGTATCGACGACATAGGCGACAAGGCGACTTTCGAAGCGAACTGGCGCTCGCGCCAGCGTCTGAGCGATGCCCAATGGAAAAAAGTGCTGTCGGTGCTGCCGGGCCGCATCGGCGTTCGCGCCAGCAACGGCGGCAACGCCCGTCGCTTCGTCGAGGCGGTGCTGTGGATGGCCCACACCCGTGCCTATTGGTCCGACATCCCGGTCGAATACGGTGCCTGGCACGCCATCTACATCCGATTCGGCCGCTGGGCGCACGAGGACGTGTGGGGAGACGTGGTCAAGGCGCTGGAAGATCAGCCGAAAACGCAGGCCCTGCTGGGCGCGCTGGTGGAGAAATACCAGGCCAGTTACCGCATCCAGCGGTTGCGCGGGAAGATGAAGTAAACGCGCGGCCACAACCCGGCGAGATGCGTCGATAGCGTTCTTGCATTTTGATCATCAAGTCGGTCGACTCGCGCATGCCCGTCACCCTATAGCCGTCCGAAGCTTCATCCGGTCAACCAGGCTCAGCGCTAGCTAACCATCAGGCAGTTGCGTGACCCACTTGCTGCGGACGCCAGCCGAGGACGCGGGCGGGCAGGAAGAGAAGGGCGCGCATGAACGCGAACAGGGCCGCGAAAGTGATGCCCAGCAAACGGAAGGGCAGGGCGAGCAGCCAGACGATTGGCCAGAGCACCAGGACCAGCAGTGCCAGCGGCCAGCACAGCACAAAAAGAATGCACCAGGCGACTGTCGCAATCAGGATCTTCATTCCAGGTTCCTCGGAGCGTCATGAGCCATGCCGGATCTGCGGCCGCAAGCAGGTTGCGGCTTGCGGCACAGGCCGGCAACAAGAACCTGACAGAACCGGCTCAACCGGCGACCAAACCGGGAATAGGGCGACGGAAGGCCAATCGGAAGCACGGCTCTCGGCCACTCAGAAGCCCTTCGACAGAGCCAACTCCAGCTCCACGTTCGGATCGACCCGCGCGTGCGCCGAAGCCAAAAGCGCGCCGCTGCGCTTTTCTCTATCCGTACCGTTGTTGCGTACGCGCTATTGAAGCGGCAACAAGCCGTTCAAGAATCGAAACATCAAGATCGGCCAACTGCTTGAAGTAGAGGCACGACTTGCCCATCTTGTGTTTGCCTAGCTTGGGAAGCAACGAGTTGTCGTTGTCTTCGCAATCCAGGTACACGACGAGCTCCCGGCCACGGATGGCGAAACCTGCAAGCGGCGCCTCACCGGTGCGTCCGCTCTCGTAGGTGTACCGGTACGACCCATAGCCGACGATGCTCGGGCCCCACATCTTGGGAGGCTGTTTGGTCAGCTTCCGAAACAGCGCCATCAGCTCACGGCAATCGGCAGCCTGCTGGTCATTGGCTCGCGAGGCGATGTACGTTTCCACGCTTGCGTCGGTGGCCTTGGTCTTGTTCTCTACCATCGGGATGCTCTCCAGCTGTCAGGAATCGGCAGGCTGCGCCTGAAATGCCGCGCTTCAGTCCGGAATGACGTGCCCAATGCGCCACAGCACGCCTGTCGGGTCGATCAAGGTGAAGTCCCTGATCCCCCAGGGTCGATCATCCGGCGCACTGAGGCGGACGGAGAACTTTTCAACGACTCCCGAGGCCTCGGCGTTCCGATGCCAATCGTCCGCGTTTTCGACCAACAGGTGCATCACGAAATTGTTCGCGTGCTCGGGGTTGTAGAACCGCGACAGCAAGAAGGATGTCTTGCCATGGCTGAGATAGGCAAGGTCATCCGATTCCAGGGTGGCTTCGAAACCGAGCGCCCGGTAGAAGGCCATGGATTGGGCGAGATCGCGCGCCGGAACGAAGGCCTTGATCTCGATCGTGTCCAGATTCATGCGATCCCTCGTCTATGGCATGCGGAGGCCTGGGCTCTGCTGGCTTTGGATATTAAGTCTCCCGCATGAGGCGAACAAGCGGACGGATCCCGCGAAACATCGACGGAAAGCCGTCATGCGCGAGCCCAATCCATGAATGCGCGCAGCGTGGAGGACACTTGCCGCTGCCGCGGAAGATAGCGTGCGAAACCAGGCGCCTGCGGACGCCGGTCCTCCGGAACGCGCGTGAACCCGACTGGCGCGATCGCGCCGTCGGCGTCTTCTTCTTATAGAGGTTCCAGCCGCGCGTCTTCAATTGCCAGTCGCCTCGCCGTGAACGGTGCAAGTACGAATTGGCGAAGCCGCGCTCATCTGTCCGTTACGAAAAAAAGATGTTCTCTGCGTTCACGCCCTGCGGACAGCGCACTAACATCTGCTGGTGCATGGTCCCCCCACACCTCTCTGCTTGCCCGCACAGGCGATGGAGATCCATGAGCATCCACAGGAGCGCCAAGATCATGACCACAGAAAAGACCAGCAACGATCAGAACAGAGATCCTCTCACCGGCGCGCCAGGTTCGCACCCAGTAGGTGTCGGCGTAGGCGGCGTAGCTGGCGGCGCAGCAGCAGGCGCGCTGGCAGGCACCTTCTTCGGTCCTATCGGGACGCTGATCGGGGCAGCGGCAGGCGTCGTGGCCGGGGCGGCGGCAGGAAAAGGAGTGGCAGAACGGATAGATCCGACCCGCGAGGACGCTTACTGGCGCGAAGAGTATCCCAATCGCCCGTATGCGGACCAGACGCGCGACTTCGATCGCGACATCGCCCCCGCTTATGGGCTTGGACTGCAGGCGAGGGAGAACTACGCCGGCCGAACCTGGGACGACGCAGAATCGGACCTGCAGCGCGATTGGAAGCAGGGCCGCGGCGATTCTTCGCTGGAGTGGCAGGAAGCCCGCGACGTTGTCCGCGATTCCTGGGACCGTGCCGACCGCACCTACAGCGCCTACGAGAACAGCGATCGCTACTTCGCATCCAGGTTCGAAAACGCGGGCTACCGCGGTGGGGATGAAACATTCGACGAATATCGGACTGCCTACCGGTATGGAACCCAGGCCCGCAACCAGCACCAGGAACGCGATTGGGACGACCGCATGGAAAGCGAGTTGAAGGAGGGCTGGGACAAGGCCAAGGGCACCTCGGAAATGACCTGGGAACGCGCCAAGGCAGCGGTGAAGGATGCTTTCAGCGCGGATCACTACTCGCGGCGTTGAAGCGGAGCCGTTTCTCGGTCGCCCAAGAGCAAGTTGAATCGACAAGGCCCGTGCAAACGGGCCTTGGTCGCACCCAGGCCACTTATCTCCTACGACGTCATGTCTCCTGATCCGATCGGCTGGATCGCTTCGGCCCCCCTGGTGCTGCCGCCATCCCGGCATATCCATGCGCAGTGGGAAAACACCTCGGCCAAGGGCGTGGCGCACTGGCCTTCTGTCGGTCAGATGCTCGAGAACGGGGCGTTCACCGTCACCGACAGCACCCTCCTGCCGACGGCGGTGGTAGGGCACGTGGTGATGTCGTGCAGGTGGGCTTGAGATGCGGCGCTTCGTGCAGGCCTTTGCGTCGGGCGCGGGTTTCGCGTCGGAGTTTCCGTCGACGTTGCGCGACTGTCTGTGCGCTGCACCGGATCGCTACAACATCGCCGTGCGCAAGCCGGCCAGCGTGATCGTGATCGAAGAAGGCGTGCCGGTGGCGAAGGAGTTCCAGTGGGGTCTGATCCCGCGCTGGTCGAAAACGCCGGAGACGCCGTACACCACGGTCACCGCGCGGCTGGAACGTGCCGCCGACAGTCGCTTGTTCAAGCAGGCCTGGGAAACGCGGCATTGCGTGGTGCCGTTGAACGGGTACTACAAATGGGACCGTACGGTGAAGCCCGCCGTGCCGTACTTCATCCAGTCCGGCGACGGCCAGGTGCTGATGGTGGCGGGCCTGTGGGAATGTTGGGAAAAAGGCGATGCGCCGTTATGCAGTTTCAGCATACTCACCCATCCCAATTCCTCGATCCCACCGCCGCTGGTCGCTGACGGTCCGGTGTTCCTGCCGCCCGACCGCTGGATGCGTTGGCTCGAACCGGATCGACGGTTTCCGAAGCGCTTTCTGCTCAACACCGCGCAACCGGCGCTGGAAGCCTATCCGGTGTCCCGTGCGATCCGCGATCCGCACCGCGACGACTACACCTTGCTCGAGCCCGCCGACGCAATGGCTTGGGAGGAAGAGTTAGCGATGGATGAAGACGAATTCGACGATGAGGATTCCTGAGTCCATCGCTTACCGCTCCCTTCACGGCCGTGGGTACAGGGTGCCGACTCCCTCAAGGAGTTCCCGCATGAAAACTTCCCTACTCGCTCTGAGTCTGCTTACCCTGGCCATCGCCACCTCGTGCGACCGCCGCGACGATCCGGACAACGCGCCCACGCCCGATACGGCCGCCGCCACCGCGCCGATGCCGGCGACCGATCCTACTGAGCCGGTGACCTCCGACACCACCGCATCCACGCCGGGTGCTACCGATGATTCGCTGGCGCTGGGTCTGCTAGCCGTGGTCAACGATCATGAAATCCAGGCGGCCCAGCAGGCGTTGGCCAAGCAGGTATCGGCGCCGGTCCTGGACTATGCGCGGATGATGGAGAAAGAACACACCGATAACCTGGTCGCCACCAAGGCATTGGGCGCGCTGGCCGATACGCCCGAAGTACAGGCGATGAAAGAGAAAGGGGCGTCCGACCTGGCGGAACTGGGCCAGAAATCGGGCAAGGAATACGAAACGGCCTACGTGGACGCGATGGTCAAGGGACATACCGAAGCGCTGGCGCTTATCGACGGTCGCCTCCTGTCCCTTGCCTCGGCCGGCCCGGTACGCGACCACCTGACCGCTACCCGCGGCCACGTCGCCATGCACTTGGAAGCAGCTCAGAAGTTGCAGGCCAAGCCTTAGGCGCCGGCGGCGGAAGCTGCAGCCGGACGCGGTTGGCGCGGCGTCCGGTCATCGTCCTTGCTTGCGCAGCCGCGCGCGATTGCTGCTCGCCTTGCGCGCGGCCGGACGCAAGGCCGAGTCGGCCACACCCATCCAGAGCGCACCTAGTTCGCTGGCAGCTCGCGCGGCGCCGGCTGGCGTGAGCAACGAAGGCCGGGCCAGGGTAGCCATGGCCCGAGACGGAAACATCCATGCTTCCGTCATCGCGCTCGACCACCCTTGCATGCCGGCAATCATCTTTTCCGACACCATTTCGCTGATCTCGCGATGCTGGCGTGCCGTCATGAATTCGGTCGGATCACCCAACCTCCTCATGCGCGCGGCAATCACTTCCTGTGATGCGGACGCTGCTTCGACCATCAGCCGGGCGCTGCGACCGGCGCGGCGGGTGCTTTTTGACATGGCTTGGTTCCAGTTCGGGGATTTGTCCCCGGTCACTATGCGCGCAACGCATGGGAAGGCCCGTGACGGTGCTCCGAACCTGTCCATGCGGCTCGCCAAAGCCAACGCGATGCGCGTTCATCCGCCTGCCAGGCACGCATTGCACTGCATCCTTCCTCTTGCATGGGTCGTATAGATCGCCAATCCCACTGCAAAGACCGCCCATGACATCGCTTGAACCGCGAAGCCGAGGCTTCCCCAGGCTCCTTGCTTCCGCCCGCCTGGCCATGGTCTGGATGCTGGCGTTCCCGCTGCTGGCCGCTGCCGCCGATCGTTACGACGGATTGGCCTATGCGCCCCGCAGTGACGAACTGGTCTACCGTGAAACCCACTGGCGTTATCTGGACAGGGGCGTAGCCGCGCGGCTGGTGGTGTACCGCTGCCCCAATGGCGAGGCCTTCGCGCGTAAGCAGGTGTTCGACCGGCCCAACGGCGCTACGCCCGACTTCGAACTTTTCGATGCGCGCGACGGCTACCGCGAGGGCGTGCGTACGGTCGCGGGCGGGCGGGAAGTGTTCTGGCAGGCCAACCGCTATTCCGCTGCCAGGCAACGCAGGATCCAGGTGGGTGGAGATGCGGTGATCGATGCGGGATTCGATGCCCTGGTACGCACCCGGTGGGCGGCGCTGATGGCGGGCAAGACCGTATCGGCCGAACTTCTGCTGCCCAGCCGCCAGGATTTCCTGGACGTGAACATCGTTCAGCAGGGCGGCGACGCCGAATCCGGCACAGCCCATCTGGGCATGCGGCTGGATGCCTGGTACGGTTTCGCGGCGCCCCGCACCGAGCTGGTCTATCGCCTGCGCGATCGTTGGCTGCTGCGCTTCGAGGGTGTGGGTCCTATCCGCAACGCAAGTGGCCGCCATCAGGCGGTGCGCATCGAGTTTCCCGACAGACTCCGTGTGGCCGCGGTGGACCCGACCGAGATCGAGGCGGCCCTCAAGACGCCCCTCACAGGGCGCTGCGCGGGCTGATGTCATGATGCGGTCCGTGCAATTGGCTCACCCTGGCGCCGACCGGCCCGCCGTCTGGATTCGGCCAGGGTTCCATCGATTGAAGGCTTGGCCTAAGCTCCAGCGCCCGGACCGCCGCGGCCGGGCTCGGGCAAGACGAACGCAAGGGCAAGCAATGATCGGATCGAGTGCTGTGCTGGACCGCGACGAACTGGCAGAACAGATCGGTGCGTGGCTGACGCAGGTGGGACAAGGCGACCGCCAGGCGTTCGATGCGCTGTATCGCGCCACCTCCGGTGCGCTGCTCGGCGTATGCATGCGCGTGCTGGCCGATCGCGGCGACGCGGAGGAAGTGCTGCAGGATGTGTACGTGACCGTGTGGGGCAAGGCCGCGCAGTTCGACCGGCAACGCGCGCGCGGCATGACCTGGCTGACCACCATCGCCCGCAATCGCGCCATCGACCGGCTGCGCGCATCGCCTGCTTCCGCTCTCCGCGCCGATTTCGACATCGTCGAAACGCTCAGCGATCCCGCACCGTCGCCCGCCAGCCAGGCAGAATCGGCCAAGGAGCGCGTGCGGCTGGACGATTGCCTGCAGGAACTGGAACCGCGCGGCCAGATATTGATCCGCACCGCGTTCTTCAGCGGCCAGACCTATGAGGAACTCGCCAGCCGTTCGGGCTCGCCGTTGGGATCGGTGAAAAGCTGGATCCGCCGGGGCCTGCTGCAACTACGGGCGTGCCTGGAACGATGAACACCACCAGCGACCGCTACGAAGACGAATCCGGCCAGGTGCCGCCCAGCGACGACGTGCGCGCAGGCGAGTATGTGCTGGGCGTGCTCGATGCCGACGCGCGCCGCCAGGCGCAGGCCCGGGTGCTGAACGATCCGACGTTTGCGCGGCTGGTGGAAGCTTGGGAAGAAAGATTCTCTCCCTGGCTGTTGCAGTTGGAAGCCATCGCGCCTTCGCCGCAGGTGTGGCCGCGTATCCGCACGCAACTGGGCTGGGCCCCTGTGGAAAGCGCAAAACCGGGGTTGTGGAACAGCGTGGGCTTCTGGCGTGGCGCGTCGGCCCTGGCCGCCGCGGCCGCGGTGGCGGCCATCGCCATCGGCTTGCGAGGCCCTGTCACGCCCACCGCACCACCGCCGGTAGTGGTGCAAACGCAACCGGCTGGCGACGAATCGGCCGCGCGTCCGGTCACGGTGCTGGCGCGTGACGACGGCAGCACCGGCTGGATCGCTTCCATCGATGTCGCGCGCGGCAAGGTGGCGATGGTGCCGGTGCCCACGCCGGCCGAGGCCAGCGGACTGGTGCACGAATTGTGGGTGATTCCGCAGGGTCAGGCGCCGATCTCGCTGGGCTTCGTTTCCAACGAGAAGGCCCACACCATCGACGTGCCCGCCGCCGTGCGGCGCGCGCTGGGGGTAGGCGCGACGCTGGCGATCACCCTGGAACGGCAAGCCGGCATGCCTCATGCCGCGCCCACCGGCCCCGTCGTGGCCAAGGGCGGCATCCAGCAGATCTGAGCCATCGCTGCATCCGGCCAGGGGTTGGCTTCGTATAGCCAATATCCCCCAGGCCGGAGCGCTGCATGTCCCCCGAAAGTCGAAGCACGGCCGAACCAGACCTCGCTGCCGGCTCGCCAATGGCCAACACCCCATTGGCGCAAGCCAACTCCGCAGATTCGCGCGACTGGTGGGCGCGCGCCTCGCGCACGATGCTGCGATGGATCGATACCGAACAGGCCCCGGCCGCGGCCGAGAGCGCGGCGCTGGATCGCATCGACTGGCTGCGCGCCTCGCCGTTCGTGGCCATGCATCTGGCCTGCGTGGCGGTGATCTGGGTAGGCGTATCGCCGATAGCGCTGGCGGTCGCGGCGGCGCTGTATGCGATCCGCATGTTCGCGCTGACCGGTTTCTACCATCGCTATTTCTCCCATCGCACCTTCCGCACCTCGCGCGCGGTGCAGTTCGTGTTCGCGCTGATCGGCGCTTCCTGCGTGCAACGCGGGCCGATGTGGTGGGCGGCGCACCATCGCAACCATCACCGGCATACCGAGACCGCGCTCGACCCGCATTCGCCCGCCGTGCATGGCTTCCTGTGGAGCCATGTGGGCTGGTTCCTTACTCCGCGCGGTTTCCGCACCGACTGGAGTCGCGTTCCCGATCTCGCGAAATTTCCGGAACTGCGTTGGCTGGACCGCTACGACACCCTGGTGCCGGTGGTCCTGGCGGTTGCGTTGTTCGGCTTGGGCGCGCTGCTGCAACAGGTGGCGCCGCAGTGGGGCACCAGTGGCGGACAGATGCTGGTGTGGGGTTTCTTCATCTCCACCACCGTGCTGTTCCATGCCACGGTGACCATCAACTCGCTGGCGCACCGCTACGGCACGCGCCGCTTCGACACCGCCGACGACAGTCGCAACAACGTGTGGCTGGCGTTGCTTACTTTCGGCGAAGGCTGGCACAACAACCACCACTTCTTCCCGGGTACGGTGCGCCAGGGCTTCCGTTGGTGGGAAGTGGACGCCACCTATTACGGGCTGAGGTTGATGGCCGCGCTGGGTCTGGTGCGCGACCTGAAGCCGATTCCGTCCTGGGTCGCGGCCAAGGCGCGGGGCTGAGCCATGCGCATCGCGGTGGTGGGCTCTGGTATTTCGGGTCTGGCTTCGGCCTGGCTGCTGTCGGCCGAACACGAGGTCACCCTATTCGAAGCGGGGGATTACTTCGGCGGCCATACCCACACCCATGACGTGGAAATGCAAGGTCGCCGTTATCGGGTCGATAGCGGTTTCATCGTCCACAACCCGCGTCACTACCCGCTGCTGACCCAACTGTTCCAGCAACTTGGTGTGGAATCGCAAGCGACCACCATGAGTTTTTCGGTACGCAACGAAGACAGCGGGCTGGAATACAACGCGGCCACGCTGGATACGCTGTTCTGCCAGCGCCGCAATGCGCTTTCGCCGCGTTTTCTGGGCATGGTGCGCGACCTGTTGCGTTTCTATCGGCAGGCGCCGGCGTTGCTGGAACAAACCGACGATGGCATCAGCCTCGGCGATTACCTGCAACGGCATGGCTACGGGGCCGCCTTCCGCGATGAGCATCTGCTGCCGATGGCCTCGGCCCTGTGGTCGTCGCCGACGCGGCAGATCCTGTCGTTTCCGGCGCGCTATCTGGTCCAGTTCATGGCCAACCACCAGATGCTGCAGGTCAGCGACCGCCCGCAATGGCGCGTGGTGCGGGGAGGTTCTTCGACCTACGTCGATGCGTTGCGCGCGCGCTGGCCCGTGCGCGAACGCCTGCGCTGCGCGGTGCGTTCGGTACGCCGCGATGCAGAAGGCGTGGAACTGCAAACCGAGCAGTGCATCGAGCGCTATGACCAGGTGGTGCTGGCCTGCCACAGCGACCAGGCGCTGGCGCTGCTGGCTGATGCCGATGAGCGCGAGCGCGACATTCTCGGCGCCATTCCCTACCAGGCCAACGAAACCGTGCTGCACACCGACCGCTCGATGCTGCCCAGACAGCGCAAGGCGTGGGCGGCCTGGAACGCCTTCATTCCACGCCAGCACGACGAAGCCTGCACGGTGAGCTACTGCATGAACCTGCTGCAGGGCTTCGATTCGCCGGAACCTTTCGTGGTGACGCTCAACCGCAGCGACGCGATCGATCCAGACAAGGTGTTGCGGCGCATGCGCTACCACCATCCGGTGTACACGCAGGCATCGGTCGCCGCGCAAGCGCGCAAGGCCGAAATCCAGGGCCGCAACCGTACCTGGTTCGCCGGCGCGTACTGGGGATGGGGTTTCCACGAAGACGGGATGCGCAGCGCCAAGGAAGTGGCCGATGCGTTGGGCGCACGGTGGTCCCCCGCACCGGCCAAGTCCGTCGAGACGGAAACCGATTTGCAGTCGGAGCTTGCCGCATGAGCCAGCCGGCCCTCGCCAGCGCGGTGTTCGAAGGCGTGGTCCGGCATCGGCGCTTCGCCCCGCGGCCGCATGCGTTCCAGTACCGGGTGGCGCAGCTGTACCTGGATCTGGATGAAGTCGACCAGGTGCTGTCGCGACGCTGGTTGTGGTCGAGCAATCGCCGCAACCTGGCCGAGTTCCGCCGCAGCGATTATCTGGGCCCGGCCGAAATACCGCTGGCCGAAGCGGTGCGCCAGCGCGTGGCTTCGGCGATCGGGCGCAGGCCCGAAGGGCCTATCCGCCTGCTGACGCACTTGCGCTACTTCGGCCTGGTGTTCAACCCGGTCAGTTTCTATTACTGCTATCGCGCCGACGGCGTGGAGCTGGACTGCATCGTCGCCGAGATCACCAACACGCCGTGGCGCGAACGGCACGCCTACGTGCTGCCGGCCGAGACGGCCGAGTGCCGCGGGCGCTCCTTGCATTGGTCGTTCGCCAAGGTCTTCCACGTATCGCCGTTCATGGCGATGGAACACGACTACCACTGGCGCTTCACTCCGCCGGCCGAAGATCTGCGCGTGCATATGCGGGTGCTCAGGTCGGGCCTCACCGAGTTCGATGCGACTTTGGCCCTGCAACGCCACGAGCTGACCGGCGCCTTGCTGGCCAGGGTGTTGTACCGCTATCCGATGATGACCGCACAGGTCGTTGGCGCTATCCACTGGCAGGCGCTGCGGCTGTGGCTGCGCGGCAATCCCATCCACGATCACCCAGCAAACTCCAGAGGCCGGCAATGAGCGAACTCGCGCGCAATATTCCCCATGCCGCCGCGTTCGGCGCATTCGACCGTCTGCTGCGCAAGCGGCTGCTGGCGCAGATGGCCCGGTTGCGCGACGGGCAGGTGCGGATCGAGGACGCATTGGGCAGCGAGCTGCTCGGCACTGCGTCGGCCACCGCGCCGGCGCCGCCGTTGCGCTTGCGCATCGACGGTCCCGGCTTCTATCGCGCCGTCGCCGCCAACGGCAGCGTCGGCGCGGGCGAAGCCTACATGGACGGCGCCTGGCAGTGCGACGACCTGGTGGGCCTGATCCGCCTGCTGGTGCGCAACCGCGATCTGCTGGACGGCATGGAAAGCGGGCTGGCGCGGCTGGGTTCGCTGGCCATGCGCGGCGTGCACGCAATGCGCCGCAATACGCGCGAGGGCAGCAGGCGCAACATCGCTGCGCACTACGACCTGGGCAATGACTTCTTCGGTCTGTTCCTGTCGCCGGACCTGATGTACTCCTCGGCGATCTGGGCCGGCGAGGACGACACTCTGGAACAGGCATCGACTCGCAAGCTGGACCGCATCTGCCAGAAACTTGGGCTCAAGCCCGGCGACCGGGTGATCGAGATCGGCACCGGCTGGGGTGGATTCGCCGTGCACGCGGCCACGCACTACGGCTGCCATGTCACCACCACCACGATCTCACGCGAGCAACACGCGCTGGCCGCCGCGCGCGTGGCCGAAGCCGGCCTGCAGGACCGGGTCACCCTGCTCCTGCAGGACTACCGCGACCTTCACGGGCAGTACGACAAGCTGGTTTCCATCGAGATGGTCGAGGCCATTGGCGCACGCTACTTGGATACTTATTTCGGCCAGTTGGGCAAGCTGCTGAAACCTCATGGGCTGGCGCTGCTGCAGGCGATCACCATAGAAGACCACCGCTATCAGCAGGCGCTGGACTCGGTCGACTTCATCAAGCGCCATGTATTCCCAGGCAGCTTCATCCCTTCCATCGCTGCGCTGCTCTCGTCCAAGAGCCGCAGCAGCGACCTGGCCCTGATCCAGCTCGACGATTTCGGCATCTCCTATGCGAAGACGCTGCAGGCCTGGCGCGAACGCTTCCTGTCGCGCCTGGACCAGGTGCGCGCGCAGGGCTACGACGAACGTTTCATCCGCATGTGGGAGTTCTACCTCTGCTACTGCGAAGGCGGCTTCCGCGAGCGCTCCATCGGCGTGGCCCAACTGCTGTTGGCCAAACCCGGACACCGGCGCGCTGCGCTGCTTCCCGAACAGGAGTTGCAGGCGTGAGATTCTGGGGCAACCTGATCGGCTACCAGGCGGTGTGGTGCTGCGCGGTGATCGGCGCCGGACGCGGCCTTGCCTGGACCGGCGTGCTGGCGGCGCTCGCCTTCATCGCCTGGCAGCTGTCGCTGTCGCAGCACCGCGCAGTGGAGATCAAGTTGTTGCTGTTGGCGCTTGCGCTGGGCAGCCTGGTCGACGGTGTGCTGGCAGCGCGCGGCTGGGCGCAATATGCGGCGCCGTGGCCTTCCAGCGCGTTCGCGCCGGTGTGGATCCTGGCGCTGTGGGCGGCATTCTCGCAGACCATCACCCAATCGATTGCTTTGCTGATGCGCCATGCCTGGCTTGCGATTGCGTTCGGCGCCGTGGGCGGTCCGCTGGCCTATCTGGGCGCCTCGCGTGGGTTCGATGCAGTGACGCTGGTGCAACCGGATAGCCGCGCGCTGGTGTGGCTGGCGGTCGGTTGGGGGTTTGCGATGCCTGCATTGGCCATCGCTGCGCGTCGCTGGACCAACGCTGCACGCACCGAAGAAACGGCACTGATGAGGATTTCACAATGAATGTCCTGGCGACCGTGGTGCTGTTATGGGCGGCTGCGGCAACGGCGATGACCTTGGGCTGGCTGTGGCAGCGACGCCGCGACAACGCCGGCATCGTCGACGCGATCTGGGCGTTCGGAGTGGGTGCCTCGGCGGTGCTGTACGCAGTGCTGGGCGAAGGCGCCATGTGGCCGCGCATTGCGTTGGCCGTGCTCGGCGGCTTGTGGGGCGCCAGGCTTGGCCTGCATTTGTGGAAGCGCGTGAGCAAGGAAGAAGAAGACGGCCGCTATCGCGCCCTGCGCCAGCGTTGGCAGGGACACCAGGGCAAGCTCTTCCTGTTCTTCCAGTTCCAGGCCTTGCTGATCGTGTTCTTCTCGCTGCCCTTCCTGGCCGTGGCGCGCAATCCGGTCGAAGGGGCGACGTTGTGGTGGACGATCGGTCTGTTGATCTGGATCGGCAGCGTAGCCGGCGAATCCGTCGCCGATCGCCAGCTCGCGCGCTTCCGCGCCAATCCGCACAACCGTGGCAAGACTTGCCGTGACGGCCTGTGGCGCTATTCGCGCCATCCCAACTACTTCTTCGAATGGTTGCACTGGTTTGCCTACGTAGCGCTGGCGGTCGGCTCGCCCTGGCAATGGCTGGCATGGGCCGGACCGGTGGTGATGTATGTCTTCCTGCGCTGGATCAGCGGCATTCCCTACACCGAAGCGCAAGCGTTGCGCACGCGCGGCGATGACTACCGTCAGTACCAGCGCAGCACACCCATGCTCATTCCGTGGTTTCCCAAGCAATCGGAGAACGAACCTTCATGAACGCAATGCTTGATACCGAACTGCCTGGCGATCAACCCGCGCCAGGACTGCTGGGCTGGGCCGAACAGGGCCGCGTACCGGATGCGTTGCTGCGCGCCGGCATCCGCCGTCTGTGTGCGCAACGCCTGCGCGAGGAATCCGAAGGCGGCTTGGGCGCGCAGGCGCAGCGCTTCCAGCAACGGCTCGCGGCGCTGCGCGAGAGCCCGGTCGCCGTGCATGTCGACGCCGCCAACCGCCAGCACTACGAACTGCCGGCCGACTTCTTCAAGCTGTGTCTTGGCAAGCGCCTGAAGTATTCCGGTTGCTACTACCCCACCGGCACCGAAACGCTGGAACAGGCCGAAGACGCCATGCTCGCCCTGTATACGCAGCGCGCCGAGCTGGCCGATGGACAGGCCATCCTGGAACTGGGTTGCGGCTGGGGCTCGTTGACCTTGTGGATGGCCGAACGCTATCCCAATGCGCGCATCACCGCGGTCTCCAACTCGCGCCCCCAGCGCGAGCACATCGAAGCCGAATGCCGGCGCCGGGCGATCTTCAACGTGCAGGTGCTGACCGAAGACGTCAACCGGCTGCAGTTGGAAGCGGCCGCTTACGATCGTTGCGTCTCGGTCGAGATGTTCGAGCACATGCGCAATTACGAAGTGCTGATGGGCCGTATCGGCGGCTGGCTGAAGCCGGGCGGAAAGTTGTTCGTGCACATCTTCGCGCACAAGACCCTGATGTATCCGTTCGAGACCGAGGGCGAAGACAACTGGATGGGCCGGCATTTCTTCACCGGCGGATTGATGCCGGCGGCCGACACGCTGCTCTGGTTCCAGCGGCAATTGCAGATCGAGCAGCATTGGCAGCTCGACGGCAGCCATTACCAGCGCACCGCCGATCACTGGCTGCAACGCCAGGACCGCAACCGCGAGGCGGTGATGACAGTCCTGCAGCAGGCCTATGGCGCGCCGACCGCGGCGCTGTGGTACCAGCGCTGGCGCATGTTCTGGATGGCCTGCGCGGAAATGTTCGGTTACGCCGGCGGCCAGGAGTGGCTGGTGGCCCACTATCGCTTCTGCAAGGAGTCCTGAGCATGCAGCGTCGCAATCTGTTCTCCGTCATCGTCGGCGCTTGCGCGATGCTCGCCGGCTGCGCGCATTCGCCGCCGACCATCGCGCCGGTAAAGAAGGTCGAGCTTGAGCGGTTCATGGGCGACTGGTATGTGATCGCCCACATTCCCTCACGCCCCGAGCGCGACGCCTACAACGCCATCGAATCGTATGCGCTCAAACCCGACGGCAAGATCCAGACCACCTTCCAGTACCGCAACGGCTCGTTCGATGCGCCGTTGAAGACCATGCGGCCGAAGGGATTCGTGCGGCCAGGCACCCAGAATGCGGTGTGGGACATGCAGTTCGTCTGGCCGATCAAGGCCGAATACGTGATCGTGGACTTGGACCCCAGCTACTCGCTGACCATCGTCGGCCGCAGCAAGCGCGACTACGCGTGGATCATGGCCCGCACGCCCACCATCACCGACACCGATTACCAGGCTGCGCTGGCCCGGCTGCGCGCGTTGGGATACTCGCTGGAAGGAATCAGGCGCGTGCCGCAGGAATGGCCGGAGGCTTCGGGTCCACGAGCGAAGTAGCCAACGCTAAGGTCAGAGCCGCATGGCGTCGAGCACGGCTTGGGCAAAGGCTTGCGGCGGTTCCTGCGGCGGGTTGTGCCCGATGCCGCCTTCGAACAATCGATGCTCGTACTTGCCGGTGAACTTCCTGGCGTAGGCTTCCGGCAGTGGATGCGGTGCGCCGTTGCTGTCGCCTTCAATGGTGATCGTGGGCACGGCGATGGTCGGAAAGAAAAGAGAACAGGCAACTCATAAGCGACCTGATTGCGTTCGCCCTTTAAGTCGGTCTTGGATCAGCACAGCCGGTGCCGGCGGCCGATGCGCAGGAAAGGCGCGCTCGGCGGTCGTTCACGCTGAAGAAGCATGTCGTTCTCTCGGTCCATCTGGCCACCAAAGGTGCTTGGATCTTCTTTGCTCGCACCCGCGGGACGTGAAGAAATCAATCGAAGCCCGAACCCTTCACATCTCTGACTAGCGTGCTGCAAAGCCTTTGGTTGCCTTTGCGCGCGTGAGGTGTTTAGCTATGGGCGGGGAAAGCGCAGTTGAAGGCAGGGGTTGCCTGATTGCGTAATCGAAGAAGAGCAACTGGCGGACGCAAGTACTGCGATCTGCCTTTGGGGACTATCTGCTATGAGTGGATCCGCCGAATCTGCGGTGCGTGTTGGCGCGTTGCGTGTGAGTGCCAGTCCTGAACACCAACGGACGCGGAGATCGGGCCTGACGATTGGTCTGATGGCGCTGTTGTCGGGCCTGGGTTTTTCAAGCAGTGCGTTGGCACAAAGTTGTGGGGTCGGCGAAACGCCTGCGGCGTATGGATATACCGGCGGCGAACAGACCGCGACGGTCCCTGCTGGCGTCCACTCGATAACGGTATACCTGAGCGGTGCACAGGGCGGTGCGGGACGTAGCGGCGCCGGCTCGATCGGCGGCAGTCCCAATTCACCCGGCGGCACAGGCGGATTGGGTGGACGAGTGCGCGGCACGCTTGCGGTTACTCCCGGCAGCACGCTGTCGATCTGGGTGGGTGGCCAAGGCTCGCAAGCTGTCAATCCTGGTGGTCTTGGTCAAGGCACCGACGGTATCGGCGGCGGCGCCACAGACTTGCGTATTGGCGGCAACGCTGTCGGCAATCGCGTGGCCATTGCCGGCGGCGGCGGCGGCGGCGGCAACGCCGGCTGGAGCACGGCCAACGTGGTTGCCGGCGGTTCCGGTGGTGTGGGCGGCGGAGGTGTCGGCGGTGCCGGTGCCACTGTTCCCGGTGGCCCAGGGCCTTTTGGGGGCGGTGGCGGCTCGGTCGGTACTGGCGGTGCGGCCGGTGCGGGCTGCGGCAGCTTTCCGGCAACTGCCGGTAATGCGGCAACGGGCAAAGGCGGCGACGCATTCAACTTTTCTGGCTCATTCGTGGGCTCTGGTTACGGCGGCGGTGGCGGCGGCGGCGCGACCATTGGTGCGGGCGGCGGCGGTGGCGGTGTAGGCACCACGGGCTGCCAGCAGAACTGGAATGGCGGCGGTGGCGGCGGTTCGGGTGGATCGTCCGGGGCCACCGGATTGAGCGCGGTCACGATCAACAACGGTGTGCAGGCAGGGAACGGTGCGGCCCTGATCTGCTATGCCCAAACGGAGTTTGCCGTGGGCGGCAGCGCCACCGGCCAGACTGGACCGGTCACGCTTCAGTTGGCCGCAACCAATCCTGCAAGTTCGCAGCAAGTGGTTGTCGCGCAGGTGGCGAGCAGTTTCGTGTTTCCCACGCGCTTGCCCCAAGGCGCCAACTGGAACGTCAGTGTGCTTTCGTCACCGGCCGGACAACTTTGTACCGTGAGCGGAGGTAGCGGTACTTCGATTGCGGGCGATGTCAACAGCGTAGGCCTGACATGCGCCACGGTGACCACGACCATCAACCCGACGACGTTACCCGCGGGAGAGTTCGGCACAGCCTATTCGCAGACCCTGACCGCGAGCAGCGCCAACGGCGGAGTCGGGCCGTACACCTTCTCGGTCAGCGCAGGCGCACTGCCGCCAGGCCTGAGCTTGTCTGCCGCCGGCGTGCTGTCGGGAACGCCGACTGCTTCGGGGAGCTTCAACTTCACCGCTATGGCCACTTCCAGCAACGGCTACAGTGGTACGCGTGCCTACACCTTGGTGATAAGCCAGATTGCGCAAGCGATCACTGGTTTCACGGCCACACCTGCCACGCCGACTTTTTCACCCGGCGGCACCTTCGCACTGGCCGCCAGCGGCGGTGGTTCCGGTAATCCGGTCGTGTTTGCCACCAGCACGCCTGCTATCTGCAGCGTTTCGGGCAGCACGGCGACCATGCTGTCGGCCGGTACCTGCGCGCTGACTGCCAACCAGGCCGGCAACGCCAATTATCTGGCCGCACCGCAAGCGGCACTCAATGTGTTCATTGGGGCGGCCAGCCAGGCCATCACCAACTTCGCAGCGAACCCATCGGCGCCGGTCTACACACCTGGCGGCACCTTCACCGTATCGGCGACGCCTGGACCGTCTTCCAGTCCTGTCGTATTCGGATCCAGCTCCACCGCTGTTTGCACGGTGGCTGGAAACACGGTGACAATCGTGACCGCGGGCAACTGCACCCTCACCGCTAACCAGGCCGCCGATGCTAGCTACAGCGCCGCGCCCCAGGTGACCTTGAGTGTGGCCATCGGCACAGCCAGCCAGGCGATTTCCGGCTTCTCGGCCAATCCTGCCGCACCCACCTTCGCGCCCAATGGCACCTTCACGATAACTGCCACCCCGGGCCCGTCAACCAGCCCGCTGGTGTATGGCAGCAGCTCCACCAACATCTGCACCGTCAGCGGCAACACGGTCACCATGGTGGGAGCAGGCAACTGCCAGTTGACCGCCGATCAGGCCGGCGACGGCAACTACAGTGCCGCACCGCAAGCGACCCTGAGCGTCACGATAGGGCTGGCGAGCCAGTCCATCAGCAGCTTCGCGGCCAACCCAACGGCTCCGGTTTACGCCCCCAATGGCACCTTCTCCGTCTCAGCTGCGGGCGGTGCTTCCACGAGTCCAGTTGTCTTCGCCAGCGCGTCTCCGACCGTTTGCTCCGTTGCCGGCGGCACGGTGACCATGCTGGCAGCCGGTGCGTGCGAGCTGACCGCCAATCAGGCCGGCGACGCCAACTACAGCGCGGCGCCGCAAGTCACATTGTCCGTGGCAATCGGTGCAGCGACGCCGGTGGTGAGCTGGATCGAAGACGTAGTGAAAACCGTCGGTCAGCCTGCTTTCGATCTGCCCGTGCCTACCAGCGACAGCCCGGGAGAGTTCACTTATACGAGCAGCAACTTGGCGGTCGCCACAATCTCGGGTCGCACGGTCACCATCGTTGGCGATGGCGTGACCACGTTGACCGCTACCCAGGCTGCGACGGCTAACTACACGCAGGCCAGCGTCACCACGACGCTGACGGTAACCGACAGGCCCGATCCGACCCAGGACGCAAGTGTGGTGGGCGGCCTGCAGGCGCAGGTCGATGCGAGCGTGCGCTTCGCGCAGGCGCAGCAGTCCAATATCCGCGAACGCCTACGGCAGCAGCGCTACAACCGCGGCAACACTTCCAACAATGGAATGAGCTTGAACGTGGCTAACGGGTCAGGATCGGGCATGTCGGTGTCCGGTGCGGACCTGACACCCGACAACCTGGTGAAGCTGCCCAAGGGCTGGGGCTTGTGGAGCGCCGGCGCAATGACCTTCGGCGATCGCGATGGCCGATTGAATAGCGAGGGATTCGACTTCCGCAGCGATGGCATCACCGTTGGCGTCGACTGGCGGGTCAGCGACGACTTCCTGATCGGTGTGGCCGGCGGCTTCGGATGGAACAACACGCGCTTGGACGAAGCGCGCTCGAGGCTGAATGCGAACCAGCGCTCGTTATCTGCATACGCCCTGTGGCGCCACGGCGATCATTTCTTTGTGGATGGCAACGTGGGTTGGGGCAAGCTTGATTTCGATATCGATCGTTGGAGCGCCATCGCCGACGCCACCGCCAGCGCACAACGCGACGGCGACCAGACCTTCGGCTCGCTGACGATGGGTTACGACTACTACAGTGGCGGTATGAGTCTGACCGGTTATGGTCGCGTCGATGGCAGCCACACGCGACTCGATGCGTATCGCGAGTTCGGGCTTGGCATTTACGATCTCAGCTACGGCAAGCAGACCGTGAGGAACAGCGGCGTGGCAGTTGGCATCGAAGGCAGCTATTTGTTCGCCGAATCCAGCGATCAGCTCCGTCCTTACTGGATGCTTGAGTACCGCGATGCCTTCGAGAACCGCAGCGACGTTTCGCTCAACTACGTGGTAATGCCCGTGTCGACCGATTACACGCTGGGACTGCGCAGCTACGGCGACAATGCGTTTACCTACGGCGCGGGCCTGGATATGACCATCGCACCCAGCTGGAGACTGTCGGTGCTGCTGCGCCGCGAGCATGCCGCCGATCAACGGGCCAACTCAAGCATCGGACTGATGATTTCTTTCAGCCCCGGTGGCCGGGCATCGGGTTCGTACTCGGGCGCCGGCTCGAACCAGGAAAGCAACAGCAACGCCACAGGAATGGCCGGCCAGTAGTCGTTCAAGGCGCCGTGCTCTCCGAAGGCGGCGCCTGTCGGCAAAGTTGATGCCGTTGTCCGGATGCTCCGGCGGACAGGGCATGAGGAACCAGGAAAGAAGAGGGCCTTCTCGAGGAAAACCCTTTTATATGAACGATGAAGTTACCCAGCCGGGCTTACACAGTCGAAACCGGGAAACGAGCGATTGCTGGCGCAATGGAGCTACGACCACAAGTTCGTGGCGATAGTTGGCGGAAACGATCAGTGCGTGACATTCCGATTGTGCAGCCACTTGGCCACGGAACCCCGAAAGATGGCGCGCCCGGAGGGATTCGAACCCCCGACCAATGGCTTCGGAAGCCACTACTCTATCCGGCTGAGCTACGGGCGCACGGGACGCGCATTCTACCGGCAAACCGGCGCAGCGTCTTTTTCGCGTGGCGACCGGCCTGCTAGGCTGGCGGCATGGGTTACGAACGATTTCATTCCGCGGGCCAGCCGCGCTGGCGCGAGCGGCTGGGCCAATACTGGAAACTGGTGCGCGGCGACCGTCCGATCGGCGTGTTGCTGCTGCTCTGGCCCACCTGGTGGGCGTTGTGGATCGCCAGCAAGGGCGTGCCGCCGCTGTGGACCCTGTTCGTGTTCACCGCCGGGGTGTGGCTGACGCGGTCGGCCGGCTGCGTGATCAACGATTACGCAGACCGCTGGCTGGACCCGCAGGTCGAACGCACGCGCGGTCGGCCGCTGGCCACCGGCGCGGTGTCCGGGCGGGAAGCCCTGCTGGTGTTCGCGGTGCTGATGATCGCCGCCTTCGCGCTGGCGCTCACGCTGAACCGACTCACGATCTATTTGAGCCTGGTCGGGCTGTTCCTGGCGGCCAGCTATCCGTACCTCAAGCGCTACACCTATCTGCCGCAGGTCTACCTGGGGCTGGCGTTCGGCTGGGGCATTCCGATGGCGTTCGCCGCCGTGCAGGGAAGCGTGCCGCCGGTGGCCTGGGTGCTGTATTGCGCCAACATCCTCTGGGCCACGGCCTACGACACCTGGTATGCGATGGTGGACCGCGACGAGGACGTCCGAGCCGGTTCCAAATCCACCGCCATCCTGTTCGGCGACATGGACCTCATCGCCCAAGGCGTCTTGTACGCATTGATGTTCGCCGCGTTGTGGATGGTGGGCCGGCAGTCGCAGCTGGGCCTGTATTACTGGGCCGCGCTGGGCGTGGCGGCGCTGCTGGTGGCCTACGAATTCCGCATCGCCCGCCATCGCGAACGCGAAGCCTGCTTCCGCGCTTTCCTGCACAACAACTGGGTGGGCGCGGCGGTATTCGCGGGCATCGCCATCCACCACGTTATGCAAAACAGCGCGGTGGAGGCCGTAATACCCTAGGCGCATCACTCGTCCGGAGTTCGCGATGCACAAGATCCTTGTCGGTTGCCTGTTGGCTGCGTTGGCCCCTGTCGGTATCGCCGCGGAGAACGCCCCTCGCGAACACCTGGCGCCATCGGGGTGGGAAGGCTCCTACCACCAGTTGCACTACACGCCGGTGGTAAAGATTGGAGACCGGGTGATCGTGTCGGGAATCCCGGCCGCTGAAGGCGACACCGATGAGGCCAAGATCCGCTGGATGTTCGAGCAGCTCAAGGCGCACCTGGAGGCGGCCGGCGCCAGCCTGGAAGACGTGGTGGAACTGACCAGCTTTCATGTCTCGACCGATCACCAGGATTTCCGCCGCCGTGTCGAACCGGTGCTGAAAGTGCACCGGGAATTCTTCAAGGACCATTACCCGGCGTGGACGGCGGTGGGCACCACGGCGTTGTTTTCTTCCGACGCGCCGGTGGAAATGCGCGCCGAGGCGATCATCGGTTCGGGTCGTCGGGCCCAGGCGCGGATTCCCCAACCGGCGCCGGCGCCGGCAACGCCCTGATACGGTTGCGTGTAGCCTGCATTCAAGCAGGCGCGCGTAACGTGGCCTGCATCGAAGGCGAAACCGCCGCCTCCAACTTCAAGAAGGCCAGGCCAGGCATGAAAAGACAGGTCCTGTTGTGGATGGCGCTGCTGGCGCCTGTGGCGGCGCTCGCGCAAACCGCAGATTCCAGCCTGGATCTGCGCGTGCCCGAAGCGCCTGCCGCACCTGCCACCCGCGCCGCCGAACCGGCAGCGTCGCCTTTCCAGGTGGATGCGCCGGGCACTTATTACGGCGACACCAGCGGCAGACCTTCACGGCGCCCGTGGGCTGAGCCGGTGGCCGAGGACGACGGCACGGCTAAAGTCTGGGGCAGCTTCACCACCGGCATCGGCCATACCAAAGGTTACGGCACTTCGCATTACAACGCGGCCGAGGTCAACGTCAGCAAGTCCGTCGGCGACGGCGAACGCCCGAACAATTTCAACCTGCAGATCCGTGTCGAACAAAGCGATGGCCCGGGTTTCGGCGGGCCGTACCCGTCTCCCTATTTCGACCATCGCTCGGGTTATCCCGGCCGCTGAACCTGGCCGGCCCGGATCTGCGTCTCACGGTACCCGCGCGCAGATCCAGGCATCGACACGATTCACGCCTGCGCGCCGCAAGCGTTTCGCAGCGGCCTGCAAAGTGGCGCCGGTGGTCATGACATCGTCGATCAGCGCGATGTGATCGGGCAGCTGCACTTCGCCGTTGGCTTCGAACGCATGCCGCAAGTTGCGTTGGCGGGCGGACGCATCCAGTTCCGATTGCGGCGCGGTGGCGCGGGTGCGCAGCAGCGCCTGCGGCAGCAAGGCAATGCCTAGGGCCTGCGACAGCGGTTTGGCCAGTTCCAACGCCTGGTCATAGCCGCGCTGGCGCAACCTGTCCGGATGCAGCGGTACCGGCACCAGCGCCGCGGGCCTGGGCAAATCGCGCAGGCGTTCGGCCATCAGCTCCGACAACAGTCGCCCGGCCACCAGGTCCTTGTGGAATTTGAAGCGTGGCACCAGACGGTCCACGGGAAAGCCGTAGACGAAGGTGGCGTGGGTTTCGGTCAGCGGTGGCGGGCGCTGCAGGCAGGCCCCGCAAGTGCCCGGCTCCTGCAGCGGCAGGGCGCAACGCAGGCAGGCGCTGTCGTTCCAGGGCAGGGCCGCGGCGCAGTCACGGCAAAGGTCCCGGCCGTCGGCACCGACTTCGCGGCACAACAGACAGCGCGGCGGAAACACCGCGCGGGCGGCCTTGCGCAGCCACCCGTCAACTTTCAGAGCATCCATGCGGTTGACAGCCTTGCTTCCGGTTTTCAGACTGCCCGGACTTTAACGCCGCGAGGCCCCGATGTCCGCACAAGCTCCGATCGCCGCCAGCCCCACTTCCCCCAGCGTGCTCCGCCACGACTGGCAGCCTTCCGAACTGCTGGCCCTGTTCGAACTGCCCTTCACCGAGCTGCTGCATCGGGCCGCCAGCGTGCACCGCCAGAATTTCGATCCGGCCGAGGTCCAGGTGTCCACTTTGTTGTCGGTCAAGACCGGCGGCTGCCCCGAGGACTGCGCCTACTGCCCGCAGGCCCAGCGCTACCACACCGGCGTGGACGCACAGAAACTGATGAGCACCGAAGCGGTGCTGGAAAAAGCCAGGCAGGCCAAGGCCGCTGGCGCCTCGCGCTTCTGCATGGGCGCGGCCTGGCGCTCGCCCAAGGACCGCGACATCCCCAAGGTCGCGGCCATGATCCGCGAGGTCAAGGCGCTGGGCCTGGAAACCTGCGCCACCCTGGGCATGCTCAGCGCGCCGCAGGCCGATGCCTTGAAATCGGCCGGCCTGGACTACTACAACCACAACCTGGATACCGCGCCGGACTTCTACGGCGAAATCATCCACACCCGCGAATACCAGGACCGTCTGGACACCCTGGAACACGTGCGCGATGCGGGCATGAAGACCTGCTGCGGCGGCATCGTCGGCATGGGCGAATCGCGCGCCCAGCGCGCAGGCCTGCTGCTGGCGCTGGCCAACCTGCCGGCGCATCCGGATTCGGTGCCGATCAACCGCCTGGTCCAGGTCGAAGGCACCCCGCTGCACGGCACCGCCGAGCTGGATCCGTTCGAATTCGTGCGCACCATCGCAATCGCGCGGATCACCATGCCTCACTCTATGGTCAGATTGTCGGCTGGCCGCGAATCCATGAGCGACGAGCTGCAGGCGCTGTGCTTCGCTGCAGGCGCCAATTCGATCTTCTACGGGGAAAAACTGTTGACCACCGGCAACCCGGACGTGGAACGCGACCAGGCGCTGTTCGCGCGCCTTGGCCTGCGGCCCATGCCGGTAGAGCCAGCCATGCCAGCGCCAGGGGGAACCGTGCATGCCGATATCATCGAAACCGCCGTCGTCGACCACGCTGGCCACGCCTGCGGACGCGCCGCCTAAAGCCATGCGGCCCAATCTGCACGAACGCGTCCACGCACTGCGCAAACTGCGCATCGCCCAAGGCCGGGTGCGCGTGCGCCGCACCGTCACCCGCCGCGACGGCATCCGCGTGGAAGTGGACGGGCGCTGGCTGACCGAATTCTGCAGCAACGATTACCTGGGGCTTTCGCAACAGTTCGAAGTAGTGAGCGCGTTGCAGGATGGCGCCTCGCGCGATGGTATCGGCGCCGGCGCATCGCACCTGGTCAGCGGCCACCATGCCGCGCATGAAGCGTTGGAACGTGAGATCGCCAATTGGCTGGGCTATTCGCGCGGCCTGCTGTTCGGCAGCGGTTTCCTGGCCAACCTGGCCGTGCAGCAGGCCCTGCTGCAGGAAGACGGCGATGTGTGCGTGCAGGACCGGCTCAACCACGCCAGCCTGCTGGACGCCTCGCTGCTGGCCGGATGCAAGTTGCGCCGCTACCCGCATGCCGATGCCGAAGGCGCGCTGCGGCAACTCAAGCATGCGCCCGAAGGCGCGGCGATGCTGGCCACCGACGGCGTCTTCAGCATGGACGGCGACATGGCGCCCTTGCGCGCGCTTACCCTGGTCGCGCGCATGCAGCAGGCTTTGCTGTACGTGGACGACGCGCACGGCGTAGGCGTACGCGGGCCTGAGGGACGCGGCAGCGTGGCCGAAGCCAACCTGGGCATGGTCGAAGTGCCGCTGCAGCTGGTCACCCTGGGCAAGGCGCTGGGCGGTTATGGCGCGGTGGTGGTGGGCGACGATGCGTTGATCCAGCACCTGCACGAAACCGCGCGGCCCTATATCTACACCACCGCCTTGCCGCCGGCGCAGGCCGCCGCCGCGCTGGTCGCGGTCAAGCATGCCAAGCGCGACGAATGGCGGCGCGAAAAACTGCGCGGCCTGATCAGCCGCTTCCGCACCAGCGCGCAGCGTTACGGGCTGGAACTGTTGCCTTCCGATTCGCCCATCCAGCCGGTGATGTGCGGCGACGACGCCAGTGCGGTGGCGCTGTCTTCGGCATTGGAGAACGCAGGCTATCTGGTCACCGCCATCCGCCCGCCCACCGTGCCCGAAGGCAAGGCGCGGCTGCGGGTGACGCTGTCGGCGCTGCACGTGCCGGCCGAGGTCGATGCCCTGGTGGAAGTCCTGGCGCGCTCGCGCGACGCCGTCCAGCGCGTGCGGGGCGCCGCCTGATTAAATGCCGTTGCATATCGAAATCGTGGGCGATGGCCCGCCCTTGGTGCTGATTCACGGTTGGGGATTGCATGGTGGCGTGTTCGCACCTCTGGTCGATCGCTTGTCGGATAGTTTCCGCATGCATCTGGTCGACCTGCCCGGTCATGGCTACAGCCGCGAGGATTCCACGCCGTTGACGTTGCAGGCCACTGTGGATGAAATCCTTGCACGCACGCCGCCCGCCGCCTGGCTGGCCTGGTCGCTGGGCGGATTGTTCGCCTTGCACGCCGCCGCGGTTTCCGCACAGGTGAGCGCGCTTGCGCTGGTCGCGGTCACGCCGCGCTTTGTGCGGGCGCCGGATTGGCCGCACGCGGTGGAGGCATCGGTGTTCGAGCAGTTCGGCAGGGATCTGCAGCAGGATTACCGCGGCACGCTGGAGCGCTTCCTGGCCCTGGACACCCTCGGTTCCGAACATGCGCGCGCCGAGCTGCGTGCGTTGAAGGAAAATCTCTACGCGCGCGGCGAGCCCTCGCCGCAGGCTTTGCAGCAGGGCCTGGCTCTGCTGGAGCAAAGCGATCTGCGTGGATCTTTGCCGGCGATATCGGTGCCCAGCCTGTGGATCTCCGGACACCGCGACCGCCTGGTGTCTCCCGCCGCCATGCAGGCCGCCGCCGCGATGACGCCGGGCAGCCGCTATCTGGACATCGCCGGCGGCGGACACGCGCCGTTCCTCGGCCACGCCGATCGGGTGGCCGAAGAAGTGCGTGGTTTCCTGCAATCCATTGCTTCCGTTTCTTCTGTAGGAGCGACGTGAGTCGCGAAAGGCGTCCCCTTCGCGACTTACGTCGCTCCTACGACCACCGCACGGAACCGCATCAGAATCTTCTTCAATGAACACGCCCTTCGACCACCGCCAGATCCGCCGCGCTTTTTCGCGCTCGGCCGCCAGCTACGACGCGGCCGCCGCCCTGCAGCATGAAGTCGAGAAGCGCCTGCTCGAATCGCTGGATTATCTTGGCGAACGCACTCCGCAAGTCGTGTTGGATGTCGGCAGCGGCCCGGCGCACGCGGCTGCGGCCATGCGCAAGCGTTGGCCGCGCGCCCAAGTGGTGGCGCTGGACATGGCCCTGCCGATGCTGCGCGAGGCGAAGAAACATGCCGGCTGGTGGAAGCCTTTCGCGCGCGTATGCGCCGACGCGCGCGCGTTGCCCTTGGCCGAGGGCAGCGTCGACGTGCTTTTCAGCAATCTGTGCCTGCAGTGGGTGGAAGACCTGCCGGCGGTGTTCGCCGGGTTCAGGCGTGTGCTCAAGCCGGGCGGCCTGTTGCTGTGTTCCACCTTCGGCCCGGAAACGCTGATCGAATTGCGCGATGCGTTCGCGCAGGCCGATGCGACGCCGCATGTCAGCCGTTTCCCGCCCATCGCCCAGTTCGGCGATGCCTTGCTGATGTCGGGTTTTCGCGATCCGGTGGTGGACCGCGACCGCTTCACCCTGACCTACGACGACTTGCCCGCACTGATGCGCGAGCTGCGCGCGATGGGCGCCACCAACGCCCTGCAGGCGCGTCGGCATACGCTGACCGGACGCTCGCGCTTCGCTGCGGCTACCGCCGCCTATGAAACCTTCCGTCGCGACGACGGCAAGCTGCCCAGTACCTGGGAAGTGATCTACGCCCATGCCTGGGCGCCGGCGCCGGGCGCGCCCATTCGCGAGGATGGCCGTGAGGTGGCGGCCGTGCCGATTTCATCCATACCGATTCGTCGCCGCGAATGATTGCATCGGATGGATCCCTCTCAATCGGATGGGTCCCTCTCCCTTGCAGGGAGAGGGTGGCCGAAGGCCGGGTGAGGGTACGCCGGCGCCGGTAGCGTTGAACTACCTTTTGCTCGTCGAGTGAAGCAGCTCCGAATCCACGATCCGCGCGTCGGGGGCTCGCCCCGACCTACGACACCTGCGCGATCCAGTCCTGCAGGTTGTAGTAGTTGCTGACCCTTGCAATGCGGTCTTCGCGGATTTCGAAGAACGCCCCGCCGGGCAGCACGTAGGTCTGGCCGCGCGCGGGCGGCAAACCTTCATCGGTGGAATGGTACTGGCCATGCACCACGTATTCGGCCGCCGCACGGTCGCCGTCGAGGGTGGCCAGCACCACGATGTCGCGCAGCTGCTCGCGATAGCTGGCCTGCATGCGCGCCAGGAAGATCGCAAACGCCTCGCGCCCGATCTCGCGCCCGCCCTGGTTGAGGTCGTGGGCCACGTCTTCGGTCAGCAGCGCCAACATGCCGTCCCAGTCGCCACGGTTGAAGGCGGCGTAATAGGTCAACACCAGTTCGGTGGCGCGGTCCTGCTTGCGGTTGCCATCGATCTTCATGCACGGATCCCCTGGCCTCGTAGTCGGCCATTCATCATAGCGCCGACTCCCCGCGGGAAGGCGTTCGCGCGTTCCCGGACACGCCCATAGGCAGGGTTTTGTCGGCGCACGTTGTCGGCGGCTATTGGGTTTTTACGAAAAGGTCGCGGTGGAAGAAGTACACCTCCTGCAGCAGGAATCGCTTGCGCGTCTCGAAGCTGCGGAAGCGGCTGGTGGGCGTCGAGGACCCCAGCGCGTCGATGCCCGCTTCCCGCGCAAGTCGCAGCGCCCGCGCCATGTGCAGAGGATCGCTGACGATGATCGCGCGCTTGAACCCGTGCGACTTCATCAGCGACGCGGCCTGTTGCAGGTTCTGGTGGGTGGTGCGCGACTGGGTCTCGATCAGGATCGCCTGCCGCGGCACGCCGTGTTTCAACGCATAGCGCTGGGCTACCTGCGATTCGGAGAACCGTGCGCCCGTGCCGAAACCACCGGTGAAGATGAGGTGCTTGGCCAGGCCGCGTTGGTAAAGGTCGATGCCGTGGCGAATGCGTTCGACGAACACCGGCGAAGGGCGCGCGTCGTAGGCGGCGGCGCCCAGCACGATGATCACATCGGCCGGCGCGGCCTGGTCGCGCTCGCCGACCCAGACGATGTAGGACGCCACGCCCACCAGCCACAGCGCCAGCAACAGCAGCAAGCGCCAGGTCCAACCGAGCAGCCCACGGCGCTTGCGTTGCCGGCGCGCGCTCACTTGGCGCTCCAGGGCAGGGCGTCGAGGTCTACGTTGCCCCCGGAGAGCAACACGCCCACCCGGCGACCGGCGAAGCGTGCCGGGTATTGCAGCAGCGCCGCCAGGGCGATGGCCGACGAAGGTTCCACCAATTGCTTGGTGGTCTGCCAGAGCAGGCGCATGGCTTGCACGGTATCGGCGTCGCGCACGGTCAGCACCTCTACCGCGTACCGGCGCAACAGTTCGAAATTCGGTTGACCCAGGCTGCCGCGCAAGCCGTCGCAAATCGTGTCGGGAACGAAGTCGACCCGCCGCTCGCCGGCGGCCATCGAGCGCGCTGTGTCGGCCGCCCCTTCGGGCTCGGCCAGCACCACTCGGCAATCCGGCGCCAGCGCCGCCGCCGCGATCGCGGTGCCCGAAGCCAAGCCGCCGCCGCCCACCGGCACCACCAGTGCTTCCAACCCTTCGACCGCGTTGAGCAGTTCCAGCGCCGCCGTGCCCTGGCCGGCGATCACGCGCCCGTCGGTATAGGGATGGACCAGCACCGCGCCGGTTTCGCGCTGCACTTGCAGGCATTTTTCTTCGCGCGCGGCGATGCTGGGCACGCAGGCGTGCAGGGTGGCGCCGTAGCGCCGGATCGAAGCCAGCTTGGCCGCCACCGCGCCTTCGGGCACCACTACGTGGCAGGCGATGCCGCGGGTCTGGGCGGCCAGGGCAAGGGCGGCGCCGTGATTGCCGGAGGAATGGGTGACCACGCCCGCCCGCGCTTCTTCTTGCGAAAGCGCCCATACCGCATTGCAGGCGCCGCGGAACTTGAAGGCGCCGATACGCTGTAGATGTTCGGCCTTGAAATGCAGCTGCGCCGAGGTCAGCGCGTCCAGCGTGCGCGACCGCAGCACCGGGGTGACGTGGGCATAGGGGGAAATACGAGCCGCGGCGGCCAGCAGGTCGTCGAAGCAAGGCAGGGAGTCGGGCATGGGGGAAAGATTAGCGTATCCCTCGCCCTTCCCGGACTGGCGCACGGCTGTAGCAGGAGCGACGAGCCGTCAGGTCACATGAATGGAACACCTCAGGTCCCACAGTGGATGGCCGAATTAAGCACCGATTCAAAGCAGCAGGCAGATTCTGCCTGTATGGACCAGGGGCCGATCATGAAAATGCGTCTGTTGACCGCACTCTTCGCCGCCGCCGCACTCAGCGGCTGCGCCACTTACGACTATGCCGGCGGCAGCGCCCCGGGCGGTTACTACTACGGCCGGCCATCGGTCGAGTACTACGGCCCCTATGGCGGCGGATATGGCTATGGCCCTTCCGGTTACGGCGGCATCGGCTACGGTTACGGCGGCTACGGCTATTCGCCCTACGGCTATTACGGCGGCTACTACCCGTACTACCCCTATCGTCCGCACCGCCCGCATCGCCCCGATCACGACAACGACAGGCCGCCGCCGAGCCAAGGCGGCCGTCCGCCGCCGTGGCGCAGGCCCGACGGCAGCTATCAGGAATCGGGTCAGGTCATGATTCCGCCGCGCAATGGCGCCCGTCCCTCCAGCCCCGGCCAGCCGCAGGTGCGCAACGATGGCGGCCGTTCGCAGCCCATGCGGGGCAGGCCCGAAGGCGGCAATTCGTCGCCGCGCATGTCCACCCCGTCCCAGCCTCGCCAGGTGGAGCGGTCGCGCCCGGTCGAACGCAGCCAATCGGTGCCGCGTTCCAACGGCGGTGGCCGGGTAAGAAACGAAGAACAATGACCCCCTTGCCAGGGGTCGGCGGACGTCGCAGGCTTGTCGCCAGGATTTGACCGGTTGCGTCGCTTATTGACGTGATTGGAATGACAAGCCTCTATGTCGACGTCCGGTGGGGAAATCTGGATCCCCCCTGTTCCGGCCCTGCCGGGCGTCGGCGCTCATGCAAAAGCCCGGCAATGCCGGGCTTTTTCGTGGGTCTTGTGTAGGATTGGCTGCTCGCCCGAAATAAAATGGGGCCGGCAGTCCCCCGACTACCGGCCCCGCGCTCCCCCGCAGTGCACATGGCTGGCCCCTGTTCCAATTACCAGCCTGCGCCCCTGGTCGCTTGCCACGACGGGTGCACTGGGGATATTGCAGAAACCGTGCCAAGTTTTCTGCCTACCCTTCGTTGACCGTTCTTACCCCGCACTACGAAACCGAACGCCATGAACGCTTCTTTCCACCACTACGACGTCATCGTCATCGGCGGCGGCCACGCCGGCACAGAAGCCGCTTTGGCCTCGGCCCGCGTCGGCGCGCGCACGCTGCTGTTGACCCACAACGTGGAAACCGTGGGCGCGATGAGCTGCAACCCGGCCATCGGCGGCATCGGCAAGGGTCACCTGGTCAAGGAAATCGACGCGCTGGGCGGAGTCATGGCGCACGCCGCCGACCTGGCCGGCATCCAGTGGCGCACGCTCAACGCTTCCAAAGGTCCGGCGGTACGCGCCACGCGCTGCCAGGCCGATCGTTCGCTGTACCGCAGCGCTGTCCGCCGCATCGTCGAAGCGCAGAACAACCTGACGATTTTCCAGGCCGCCGTCGACGATCTGGTGATCGAAAACAACACCGTGCGCGGCGCCGTCACCCAGACCGGTCTGCGCTTCGATGCGCCATGCGTCGTACTGACCGCCGGTACTTTCCTGGCCGGCAAGATCCACGTCGGCGAAACCCAGTACGCCGCCGGCCGTGCCGGCGATCCGCCCGCCACCGCCTTGGCGCACAAGCTGCGCGAAGGCTTGTTCGTGGTGGATCGTCTGAAGACCGGCACGCCGCCGCGCATCGACGGGCGTTCGCTGGACTATTCGGTGATGGAAGAACAACCCGGCGGCGATCCGCTGCCGGTGATGTCCTTCGTCGGCGATACGTCCGAGCATCCGCGCCAGGTGTCATGCTGGATCACCCACACCAGCGAACGCACCCACGAAATCATCCGCAACGCGCTGCACCGCTCGCCGTTGTACAGCGGCCAGATCGAAGGCATCGGCCCGCGTTACTGCCCGTCCATCGAAGATAAAGTGGTGCGCTTCGCCGAGAAGGCCTCGCATCAGATCTTCGTAGAGCCCGAAGGCCTGGACGTGGCCGAAATCTATCCCAACGGCATTTCCACCTCGCTGCCGTTCGACGTGCAGCTGGAGCTGGTGCGCAGCATCGGCGGCATGGAGCACGCGCACATCACGCGGCCGGGCTACGCGATCGAATACGATTTCTTCGATCCGCGCGGATTGAAGTCCTCGCTGGAAACCAAGGCGGTGGCCGGTCTGTTTTTCGCCGGCCAGATCAACGGCACCACCGGTTACGAGGAAGCCGCCGCGCAGGGACTGATCGCCGGCCTCAACGCCGCGCGGCAGGCGCAGCAGAAAGAGGCGTGGTCGCCGCGCCGCGACGAAGCCTACATCGGCGTGTTGATCGACGACCTGATCACCCACGGCACCAAGGAACCGTACCGCATGTTCACTTCGCGCGCCGAGTACCGGCTGCAGTTGCGCGAAGACAATGCGGATCTGCGACTGACCGAAACCGGCCGCACGTTGGGGCTGGTGAACGACGCGCGCTGGCAGCGTTTCGCCGCCAAGCGCGATGCGATCGCCCGGGAGACCGAACGCCTGCGCGCGGTGTGGGTATCGCCGGGCAATGCGCTGGGTCGCGAAGTCGAGGCCACCCTGGGCATCGCGGTCAGCCGCGAAACCACGGTGCTGGACATGATCAAGCGCCCGGAACTGGACTACGCCAAGCTGGTGTCGGTGCCGTCGCTGGGTCCGGGCGTGGAAGATGCCAAGGTGGCCGAGCAGGTGGAGATAGGAGTGAAATATTCCGGCTACCTGGATCGCCAGCGCGAAGAGATCGAGCGCCAGCAGCGCAACGAAGACACCGCCATTCCGTCGGGTTTCGATTACGCAGCCGTGCGCGGCCTGTCGTTCGAAGTACTGCAGAAACTCGAACGCGTGCAGCCGCAGACCGTCGGCCAGGCGCAACGCATCCCCGGCATGACCCCGGCGGCGATCTCGCTGCTGCTGGTGCACCTGACGCGCGCGCGTCGTAGCCGCGTGGCTTGAGCACGCAAGAAGGTAGGGCGGGCATTGCCCGCCGCTTTGCAGGTAATGGCGAAGAGCCGGCGGGCAGTGCCCGCCCTACGCAGCTCCGAAGTCGGAATTCCCGTTCGAGGTGAGCTTGTCGAAATTCCCGTTCGAGGTGAGCTTGTCGAAATTTCCGTTCGTGGTGAGCTTGTCGAAATTTCCGTTCGTGGTGAGCTTGTCGAAATTTCCGTTCGTGGTGAGCTTGTCGAACCACGCTCTTCGCAGAATCCTCAAGCCTTTGTGTCTGAAGCA
>Ga0209257_1000528_pt1 | contig 66407 bp, 70 predicted proteins | sample AraplaCvi_mCL_r2_FD_184277 | JGI IMG/M metagenome (GOLD analysis project Ga0209257, IMG submission 184277) | Arabidopsis root microbial communities from North Carolina, USA - plate scrape MF_Cvi_mCL_r2 (SPAdes) (version 2) | ecosystem: Host-associated > Plants > Roots > Endosphere | place: USA...
ACCGGAATTGCGCGTGTAGGAGGGCGCCTCAGTGTCGGACCAGTCCATTGTGGATGGGTCGTAAGGAAGGAGATAGGAGTTGGCCATGACGATCGGCGTGCGAATGGCACCCGATGTCCTATCAATCTCGTTGCCGCCGTGCACCGAAAGCGAGTTGAAGGAGAGCGTCGAAAGCTCGTGTTTGTCTGGTCTCGTCATAATGAACCTCTCTTCCGGGTGGCTGGTCGGGCAAACAACGCCAACTGCTGCGAGGCGCTGTTGCCGGGATGCAAATCGGGCGTGGCTATGGCCCGAGCGTGGGTCAGGCAGCTTGGCGCACAAGGACCCCCAGGGAGGTGGTGATCAGCCGAGCAATCGTCAGGGCCCCTATGTCGTCGACGTCGCGCTCCGGCATGAACTCGACGAAATCCATGGCGGCGATCCGGCCTTTCGAAGCCGCCCCTTTGATGAGATCGACCATTTGATAGTAGCTCAGACCGCCTGGAGCCCGGCCGATGACGCCCGGTACCAGCGAAGGGTCGAGTGCATCGGCGTCGATGCAGATGATGATGTTGCTGCCCTCCGGGATGAGGTCTATCGCGGCACCAACTCCGCGATTGTGCAATTCATAGGCGGTCACAAATTTCACGCCCCATGCAACCGCATCTTCGTAGTCGGTCGTCGCCGCAGACCCGATTCCGCGAGCGCCCACCTGGATAATTCGTTCAACATGCGGCATTTCCGAAGCCCGGCGCATCGTGGACGAAAGCCCGAAGCGTTCGCCCATGTGAACTTCCCGCCAATCGATGTGTGCGTCGATCTGCAGGATGGTGAATTTGCGGCCATCTCCTGCCTGCCCGAGGGCAGCAAGCATTGGAATCGGGACCGAGTCGTCCCCGCCCAAAAGAACAGGAACTGCACCCTTGGACAGAATCTGCCCGATGGCCGCCGAGATCTTGTCTCGGTTGCCGTCGCTATCGTTCTCATCGAAAGCCAGGTTGCCGCAGTCGACCGGCCTGAGGTTCGGATCGGGAAACACGGGTCCGCCGTGATCGAAATCGTGCCGGTCGACGTTCGCCGTCAGCGAGTTCGTGGCGCGCCGCAGCGCGTCCGGTCCGTTGCGGCAATAGGCGCCGACTGAGGCGTACGGCGTGGCGCAAGGCGCGCCAAGTAGCGCCACGGGCGCCCTCAGCGTTTGAAGATTGGAACAGGCTTCAAGTCCAAGAAAGGTGCTCGTCTCCGCTGAAGCTCCGTAAAGCGCTCCGAGATTTGGTTTGGTGTTCACAGATAAATCTCCTCCGTTAGTCCTCGATATCCGAGTGACGCGAATTATGTTGGATGCGTGTGCGGGTGCCGGCGAAATGCTAGCTGGTCCGATTTTCCAGGTATCCGGCAAAGCGATGCTGCACGATCTGGAAAGCGGACACGATCGCGAAGGTAATCAGAAGATAGATGCCGGCGGCTGTGACGTACGGCTCAAACTGAATGTAGTTGTCCAGCGTAATCCTGCGGGCGACGCCGGTGGTTTCGAGCAATGTCACGGTACTGGCAAGCGAGGTGGCGTGAAGCATCATGATCGTTTCGTTGCCGTAAAGTGGCAGTGATCGAGTGAGCATCGCGGGTATGAGAAGCCGAGTAGCCTGCTTCCAGCGCGAAAAGCCGTAAGCGCGCGCAGCTTCAATTTCGCCGATCGGAATGTTCCTCAGAGCCCCTGCGAAGATTTCCGTGCTGTAAGCGGTTGTATTGAGCACGAAGGCGATAAGCACACAGACCAGCGGGCTCGACAGCCACGGCCAGGCGAAGCTGCTACGGATGCTGCCAAATTGTGCGATCCCGAAGTATACGAGAAAAAGTTGAACCAGGAGCGGCGTGCCACGAAACAGGAGGGTGTAGGCGGTCACCGTGTACCGGACCGCGGGAAGTCGGCTGTTGCGCAAAAACGCCAGCGGCACGGCAAGGAGGAATGACGCCGCCAGTGACGCGAGCGCGAGCGTCAGGGTGAGCTTCGCTCCCTGGATAAACAACGGAGCATTTTCGACGATAATGTCCCAATTCATGATGCCAACTCCCGCATGCCGGCGGCGGTCCGACGTGCCACGATCGAGAGCAGGAGCATCGAGCACAGCGTGACTGAAAAGTAGAAGCCGGCTGCTATCAGGTAAAATGTGAACGGCATGCTCGTTGCCTCCGCGGCAGCCTTTGCACGGAACATGACGTCATGCAGTCCAATTATGGACGCCAGTGCCGTTGCCTTCGCGAGAACCAGCCAGTTGTTTGTGAAACCTGGGAGTGCCAGACGGGCAAGCTGCGGTAGAATGATCGCAAAGAATATCCGGAGCCGGGGAAGGCCGTAGGCCACCGCAGCTTCGATTTGCCCCTTCGGAATGTTCAAAAGTGCCGTTCGAAAGGTCTCGGTCATATAGGCGCCGAAGATCAGGCCGAGTGTGGCAATGCCCGCGGCGATGGGAGAGAACTCCACTTGGATGTCCAATCCGATCGCTTCTGCTCCTTGATTCAGCATCGCGGGGAGGCTGTAGAACAGCAATAGCATCACAACGAGGTCTGGGATTCCGCGGATAATGAACGTGTACCCGCTTGCCATGCCACTCAGGAACCCGTTTCCGGAAAGCTTGGCAAAGGCCGCGGCCAGTCCGATCGAAGTCGCCAGTGCCAACGACGTCAGTGCCAGCAGCAGGGTCATTAACCCTGCTGCCAGTATGCTCAATGCGAAATTGCCGATCATCTCGGTTACTCGCCGAAATACTTGACCATCAGAGCCTTCAGGGTTCCGTTCTCGCGAACGGTGGCAAGGCCCTCGTTGATGTCTTCGACAAGCTTGGTGTTCTTCTTGTTGATCGCGATGGCAACGCCTTCGCCGAATTCTTTCGCGTCCTTTCCAGTCATCTGCGGACCCGTGAGCTCGAATTCCTTGCCTTCGTCCTTCATCAGGAAGCTGTGGACGATCTGGGCCTGATAGCCGAGCACAAGGTCGGCACGGCCACTGGTGAGGTCAAGGAAAGGTGCACTGCCGGAATCGTACCGCTTGATGGTCGCATTGGGCATATGCGCGGTTACGTAAGCATCCATCGGTGTCCCAGTCTGGACCGCGATGATCTTGCCAGCCACGCCGTCAGGCGTGATCGTGATATTGGCGTCCTTCTTGGCAACGAACCGGAAGATTGGATGGTCGTAGATTTCGCTGAAGGCGAACATTTTCCGGCGCTTCTCGGTCACGGTTAGCTGCGAAATGAGGGCGTCGTATTTCCCTTCGACGAGGCTGGGGAACATCCCCTCCCATGCTGCCGCGATGATGTTGCAGTCCAGTTCGGCAGCCTTGCAGACAGCCTCCATCAATTCGACATCGAAGCCGACCAGTTTTCCGTTTGCGTCGATTGATTCGAAAGGCGGGAACGTTGCGTCGGTGGCGATGTTGATCTTTTCGGCCGCGTAGACGGGCGAAAGGAAGGTGGACGCCAGGGTAACCGCACATGCGGCATTGAACAGAATCCTCATTGTCTTTCCTCTGGGGTGGTTGTTGTTTAGTTCGGTAGTCCGCTGATCCGGTTCTCTCCCAAGAAGCGAGTCAGTGTTTGAGGCGGCCGGCCAAAAACTGTTGAAGGCGGGGGCTAGAAGCGGAATTGAAGATTGTTTCCGGAGCGCCCTGCTCTTCGACACGGCCTTGATGGAGAAACATCACGCGACTTGAGGCGTGCCGTGCAAAACCCATCTCATGAGTAACTACGACCATGGTTCGGCCCTCTTCCGCGAGGGACTGCATCACGCGTAGGACTTCGCCAACCAGTTCCGGATCGAGCGCAGATGTCGGCTCGTCGAACAACATCACGTCGGGATCGACGCTCAGAGCTCGCGCAATGGCAACGCGCTGCTGTTGCCCGCCAGAGAGATGGGCGGGATACTTGTGAAGGACGTCGTAGCCCAACCCCACCTTAGAAAGATTGGCCTTGGCGCGATCGCAGGCCTCGCTCCGCGAGACACCAAGGACGCTTATGGGCGCCTCGATCACATTGCCCAGAACCGACATATGAGACCAAAGGCAGAAGTTCTGAAACACCATCGCAAGCTTGGCACGCATGTGCCGCAGTTGGGCGCGGTTGGTAGAGCGCAGGAGACCGTCTCGATCGCGTTTCGTCTCCAGGGGGACACCGTCGACGGAGATCTCACCTGAGTTCGGTCGTTCCAGAAAGTTGATGCATCGAAGAAATGTGCTCTTACCAGAGCCGCTGGCTCCAATAATGCTGATAACATCACCAGCAGACGCCTCAAGTGAAACACCTTTTAAGACTTCGAAGGCTCCATAAGATTTATGAATATCCTTGACGCCAAGCTTTATCACTTGCGCCTCCCATATTTTTGCATTGGTTCCGAGGGTTATTATCTGTTGTTGGAGGTATACTACTGTGAAGATTTTATTTCGCGCAAATGACCATTTCTCAGGCCATTCATGATGTCAGATCATGTATTTGGGGTGCACAACTCGGGTTTGTGCTCGCCTCTGCATATGACGTATGACAGAGGTTCAGCGGTGATCGGTTGAGCGAACTGCAGCTCGACAAGGCAGTAGATCAATTGCCCCGTAGGATTTTTCGCAGTCAAAAAGCCGCGGCCGGAGGGCCTTGAGCCAGCCGTTGAAATCGGATCATTCGGACTGCCCTCCACCTAGGCGCGGAGGCCCCTAGGGGATGGCTACGAAATGTTCTCGAGAACAGACTGGCGTCCGAAGCAGTTGAGGAGCCAGCGAAGGAACAGTCTGACGGCCGAGCGTTTCAGGCTTCGGTCTGTGGAAATGACATGCCATCCGCCGAAAATATCGATAAGGATGGGAAACGGCTTAACCAGTGCATTGCGCTTGAGATCATGAGCAACGAGGGTGTCGCTGACAAGCGCGACGCCAGCGCCATGAACCGCGAGATCAATGGCAAAGCCCAGATCATTGCAGTAAAGGTGACGAGCCTGCTGATCCAAGTCCGGCAGCCCAGCATCCGAGAACCACCGTCGCCACTCGGAGCCATCGTCCCAATGCAGAAGCAGCGTTTTTGACAAGTCAACGGGCCTTGCCGCCGGGCCGCCTATTCCTTCCAGGAGCTGGGGCGTGCACACTGGCGCGACGGTGACCTGGGCCAGCAAAGCAGACCACCTGTCGGGCCAGCCGCCGTTGCCGAAGGCAATACCGATATCGATATCCTTCAACTCATGAACCCGATGGTTATCCACCGTCCTGATGTGACATTCGATTGAGGGATAGTCGACGCAGAACCGGCCTAGATTCTTGGCCAGCCATGTGTTCGCAAACATTGGAGGAGAGGCAATCTCCAGCTTCCCTCCCCCTTCCTCCAGATCCGCTAGCCGAAGTGCCGTGTTGGAGATTTCTTGAAGTGCGGCCGCGACGACCCGCGCAAGGACTCGTCCCGCCTCACTTAGTACTAGACCCCGGCCCGATTTGACAAAGAGCGCGTACCCTAGGGCCTCCTCGAGACGCCGGATTTGATGGCTTACCGCGCTGTCGGTTAGGTTCAGCTCATGCGCTGCCTTCGTGAGACTCTCGTGACGGGCCGCGGCCTCGAACGTCCGCAACGTGGGTAGAGGCAGATTTCTGAGATTCGTCAATATCGCAGCCCCTCCCCCAAAGCCTGGATCATTTACGTAGAGCGGAAGCCAACGGGCACAAACATTCCACCCAAGAAGAGGCAGGCGCTCCTCTCGACACCTACGCCTTATTTCCGAATGACAGACGAAAGGGCGAAGGCGGTTAGCGTATCGCGCACTCCGGGTAGCTCGGCAATTTGCTGCCAAATCTGGCGAATCCGGTCGGCCTCGGGTGATTCCACTCGTACCAGGAGGTCGAACTCCCCGGTCATCACGTCGCACGCGACAACTTCGGGGATTTTGCGCAGCGCCTGAAGGACATCGCCGCCTCTCATCCGGTCATGGCGGTAAACGAACATCAGCGCCGTTGTTACATGCTGGTTGTTGCCGCCCTCCCCGGTAACGATCGTATATCCCTTGATGAATCCTTCCCGTTCCAGTCGTTCAATCCGCGCCCGCACTGCGTTGCGCGACAAGTTGACTTTGGCCGACAGCTCTGCGTGAGAGGCGCGTGCATTGGCTTTCAGCTCGCTGAGTATCTGTTCATCGGCGCGGTCGAGAAGATATTTCATGATGCGTTGGAGCCAATCGATTATGTCATGATCTCAGATGTGGTCGACTCATACGCAAGCACGGCGCTTCCTGGGAGGCAAGTTCGGTCCCTCTCACTCGCATAACGTCTCGCAGCGGATGCCATCACAAAACCGGGCAGAGCCTCTCTTTCCGCACTCGTGAGCTTTCTGATGTCCTGATAGCCATGCAGAAGGGCGCGAGCACGTTCCGTATCAAGCTCGCCGGTGAGCTTGCTCGTCCAGCCTACAAGCACATCCGCGACTTCGGAAATCAGGACGTCATCATGGCGCAGCCTGAAGTTTATGATTCCACTCACGTCTTCTTTCAGGAAGAAGACATTCTCCTGGACCAATGCGCCATGCACCGCCCCAGTGGGCAGCTCTGTTGAAGCCCGTTTGGGGCTACGTTCCAGGATTGTGTGGATTTGGGCCATTGCACGGCCAAGGTTTGCACACTTGCAGGGGCTCGCTTTGTTTGTCGACGAGCCGGACACAAAACTCACTATGGCAACCAAGCGCCCGGCTGCCTGGAATGTAGCATGACCTTCGACGGTGCGCATGGGCCTGGGGCATGGAACACCATTGTCGTGCAGTGTCTCCATTGTCTCGAACGCTCTTTCCAGATCCAAGGGTTCAGCGCCATTCTCAAACAGCGTAACGATAAACTCGCCTTCCCTGCTCCGAAAAAGATATGTGGTTTCCCGGTTGCCATCAGCGATACCGATGACCGAGGACAGCGCTGTCATTCCATAGGCTGCCGAAATCGAGTGACGATCTTCATCGGACAGCTCTGTAAAAACGGCCATTTCCCTTCCCTTGTTAAGCTTGCGAACTCAACGAGTTTGCGAACCCTGCACTGCCTCCAAAAAGCTGGTCGATTTGGCCAACAGGCAAGATGCCCTCTTCTTCGAGAACCTGGCGCAGTTCCCGCTTCTCAGCCAATGCCTTCTTGGACAGATATGCAGCCTTGCTGTACCCAACGAGTTTTGCCAAAGGTGTGGCGAGAACCAGAGATTGGTCGAGCAGAGCCCTGCAACGATCCACGTCGACTTCTATCCCGTCTATGCAGCGATGTTTGAAAATTTCCATTCCTCGCGTCAACATTCGCATCGATTGAAGAATGTTGAGGACGATGACGGGTTCCATTGCATTTAGTTGCAACTGGCCCGCACTGGCGGCCAGCGTCACAGTGAGATCGTTCCCGATAACCTGAAAGCTGATCTGGTTCATCATCTCTGGGATGACCGGGTTCACCTTGCCCGGCATAATAGACGAGCCGGCCTGCATGGGGGGGAGCCGAATTTCCCCTAGGCCCCCGCGCGGTCCGCTGCTCAACAGCCGGAGGTCGTTGCAGATTTTCGTGAGCTTTACCGCTATGCGCTTCAAGACTCCGGAGAAAGAAACGAAACCGCCAGTGTCGGAGGTCGCCTCGATCAGATTTCGGGCAGGTGTTACCTGGAACCCCGAGATCCGCGTGAGGTGCATGCACGCGGCGGCGGGAAACCCTCGGGGGACGTTAATGGAAGTCCCTATGGCCGATCCGCCCAGATTGACTTCCTTGAGGAGCTTCGAAGCAGATTGAAGCTGGGTGATGTCCTCGTCGATAAGCTCCGCAAACGCTTCAAACTCCTGTCCAACCGTCATTGGAACCGCATCTTGTAGCTGAGTCCGAGCGACCTTAAGTGCACTCGCATACTCGACCGCCTTGGCCCTAAACGCGTCACGCAGGCTGACTTGCGACGAGATGAGCCCGTCGCAGGCACGCAGAATGGTCAGACGAAGCGCTGTCGGATAGACATCGTTCGTCGACTGAGAGAGGTTGACGTCATCATTGGGATGGAGCTTGGAGTAGTCACCTATTTCGGCGCCGAGCTTTATAAGGGCCAGGTTTGTGATGACCTCGTTGACATTCATGTTAGTGGACGTGCCGGCGCCGCCTTGCATCATGTCCACGGGAAAATTCTCGTCGATGCCCCTCAACTCGATGAGATCGTCGCAGGCCGCCGCGATCGCGTGAGCCCTCTCGGTCGAAAGAAGCCCGAGCTCGGAATTCGCGAGCGCCGCGGCCTTTTTGACCATCGCCATTGACTGAATGAGTTCTGGGAAATCCTTGAGACGGAGTCCTGAAACATCAAAATTGAGCTCCGCCCGGCGCGTGTGGACGCCGTAGAGCACGTTGCGAGGGATCGCGAGCGACCCGATCAGATCGGCTTCAATACGTTCACTGGTCATCGTTTTCCCCCTTAGTCCGCAATACCGGCGTGACGCATAGCCTCATCGATCGCCCTTTGAACCGGCGTGCTCACTTCAACAAGAGGAAGGCGCAGGTCACCACGAATAACTCCGAGGCGGGACAAGGCATACTTCGGCCCTGCCGGATTGGTCTCCAGGAACAGTGCTCGGTGAAGCGGCATCAAGCGATCCTGCAAGTCCAGGGCAGCAGCATAGTCGCCGTCGAGGCAAGCTCGCTGAAACTCAGCACATAGGCGCGGTGCGACGTTGGCCGTGACAGAGATGCACCCATGGCCGCCGTGGGCCATGTATCCCAGCGCCGTTCCATCTTCTCCCGACAGCAAATTGAATTCCCTACCACACGCCATGCGTTCAAGGGAGGGGCGCATGATGTTGCCGGTTGCATCTTTGACGCCCGTCACATTCGTGCAGTCCTCATAAATCCGGGCCAGCGTTTCGACCTGAATGTCGATGACGCTGCGGCCGGGTATGTTGTAGACGATCATCGGGATGCATGCCTCGGCATCTATCGCCTTGAAATGCTGGTAGACACCCTCCTGGGTCGGCTTGTTGTAGTAGGGGGAAACGATCAACAAGCCGTCGGCGCCGGCCTTCTGAGCATGGCGCACAAAGTCGATTGCTTCCTCCGTGCTGTTCGATCCCGCTCCGGCGATTACCGGAACCCGTCCCTTGGCGATGTCGATGGTGATCTCGACAATCTCTTTCTGCTCTGCGTGGCTGAGCGTCGGGCTCTCTCCCGTGGTTCCGCACGGGACGAGGCCAGATGACCCCTCGGCAATTTGCCACTCGATGAGGCCGCGCAGCGCAGCCTCATCGACACGACCATCGGCGAACGGTGTTACCAGCGCTGTGATGGAACCTTTGAACATCTATTAACTCCCGCTACGCTGATGGCGCTTGTGCGAGCCGAAGGGCGACGGTTATCGCTTCAGCCGGTTGATGCACACGACCTTGGGCTGGGTCATGTCTTCATAGGCGAAGCGCACGCCCTCGCGCCCCATGCTGCCGTACTTGAATCCGCCAAATGGCATCGCATCGAAGCGATAGTCGGAGGAGTCATTGATCATCACCCCGCCGGCGTCGATCTGGCTGGCAGCCTCGAGAGCCCCCTCCAAGTCGTTGGTGAAGATGCCCGCGTGAAGGCTGTATTCCGGGCTGTTTGCGAGCTCGATCGCATCATCCAGTTCATCGAAGGGCTGGAGGATGACGATCGGCGCAAATACTTCTTCGCTCCAGACGTCGCAGGTGGCCGGCACGCCCTCCAGAACAGTCGGAGGGTAAAGATTGCCGTTTGGCTTGTGGCCGCAAAGCAGCGTCGCGCCTGCCTTGATTGCGCGATCGACCATCGCAGCAGCTCTGACGACGGCCTTTTCGGAGATCATGGGGCCGACATCCGTTTCGACCTCAAGCGGATTGCCGGTCCTGAGCATCTGGGTCTGAGAGACAAACTCTGTCTTGAACCGCTCATAGATCCGCCGCTGGATCAGGATCCGCTGCGTGCCGATGCAGTTCTGCCCCGCCGCCCAGTAGGCGCCCGAAACACATCCTTCAACCGCGGCGTCAAAGTCACTGTTTTCCATGACGATGACTGGAGCATTGCCGCCGAGGTCCATGGAAAGCTTCTTGAGGCCGGCATTCCTGGCGATCGCTTCGCCGGTCGCAAAGCCACCCGTGAAGGAGATCATCCGAACGTCCCTCGCCGAGACGAGGGCTTTGCCCAAATCGGCGCCGCCAACCGCAACCGTGATGACCTCTTCCGGCAGGCCGCTTTCGATCAACACATCAACCAGCTTGACTGCGGAAAGCGGAGTAAGCTCCGAGGGCTTCAGGAGAACGGCGTTTCCTCCCGCGATTGCCGGACCGAGCTTGTGGGCGACAAGATTGAGCGGATCGTTGAACGGCGTGATCGCGGCGATGATGCCTAGTGGTTCGCGAGTGTACCAACCCTGCCGAGATTCCGAACCGGCATAGGAGTCGAATGGGATCACCTCGCCGGCGTTCCGCTTGGATTCGTCAGCGGACAGCTTCAGCGTATTGACGCACCGGGTTGCCTCTTTCCGAGCTTGGGTAATTGTCTTGCCTGCTTCCCGGACGATAAGGAGTGCGAAGTCTTCCTTGTAGGCTTCGACCATTGCGGCTGCCTTTTCGAGAATGGCCGATCGCGCGTGGCGGGGCAGGCTTCTAGCGACCTGAGCTCCACGTTTTGCGCGCTCGAGCAACAGGCTCGAACTGTCTGCGCTCGTCTCGACGACCTTGCCGACAATGCTGCCGTCAAAGGGATTGCTGACGACGATTTCTTCAACGGACGTCGTTTTGCTAAGGGCGAGGCTCTGCATTATGCGGCCTCCTTCGTGACCGACGAACGGGCGTTGTGGATGGCGACGATGTCGGACAAGAGTGCGTAGGCGGTCTCGATGCGGCCGGCTCCCGGTCCGGTGATCGTGACGGCACCCAGAAGCTCGGTGTTCAGCGACACCGCGTTGGTAGCTCCGCTGACTGCTGCAAGAGGATGCTCCAGAGGAAGCTGCTTCGGCGAAACACTACCGCTGACGCTACCGTCATTGTTTCGGACAGCAGAACCAATCAGTTTCCAGCGGCTATTCGCCTTGGAGGCGGCCTCGATATCGGACGGCGAGAGGCTCGAGATACCCTTGCAGGTCACATCCTCGGGTTTGAGGCTTGCGCCCAGCAGTTCGTTCGCCAGGATGACCACCTTGAGACGAACGTCGAATCCTTCGACGTCAGCAGTGGGATCTGCTTCCGCGTAGCCCAGTTGCTGCGCCTCCTTGACCGCCGATGCGAAGTCCAGTCCGCCTTCCATTCGACCAAGCACAAAGTTGGAGGTCCCGTTGAGGATCCCTTCAAATCCCTTGACCTCGGCGCCAGCGAGAGTCTTCTCGGCCATGCGAATGACAGGCGTGCCGCTCATGACGGAGCCTTCATATTCAAACCGGACGCCGTGAGCTTTCGCCAGGGCTTTAAGCTCCTGGGCAGCAATAGCGACGGGCCCCTTGTTGGTCGTGACGACATGTTTCCCGGTCTGTAGTGCCCAACGGCAATGCGAAACGGCCGGTTCTCCGTCCTTCGGATTGGTGAAGGTCGCTTCGACAATGATGTCTGCCGGCGCGGTCTTGATGATGGTCTCGTTGTCCGCCTCCGCACTTCCGCCGGAAAGTTGCCCAAAGCCACCTTTGGAAAAGTTTGCCTCGACCAGCGTCTTTGCATCGAGCCCGTTGGGCGAAATCACCGAGCCGAGATAGAGATCGCTGACGGCAACGATGTTGAGCTGGAAGCCGAGTTCGCGCTCCCAAAGCCCGTTCTTGGTCGCGATGAGTTCGGCGAGAGCGCGGTTGACGCCGCCAAACCCGATAAGAGCGATGTTGTAGACTGTCATGCTGATCCTCCGGTGAAGTTGACTTTGCGCGATAGTGCAGCGCTGACCGCTCAGCCGGAACGGTACAAACGGACCAAACAACTGTGCATTCTGCTCGTTCAGCCGCCGACTTGTTCCTCGGGTGTCAAATCAACCGCGGGAGGAGAAATCGAAGCAGGTGCAGGCGGTTGAACGTGCAGTGATCACCATCCGTGAGATGCGAGAGCAAATCGGTGGCCGGCAAAACTGAACCTGATCGGATAATTGCTAGCGTGTGCAGCAAGAGCGATACACAAGCCAGACACGTTCGATTGCATTCGTTAGTTCTGCAGAAAGCATAAAGTCGACTGGAAAGCGCTTAAAGAGTAGGCGTTCTGGATACGATCCCCCCCCTTGAGAGGTCCGCAAGCATTTGCGCTGAGGGAGGAAGACTCCATGTCCCGTATGGGGGCATGAGCGGGACCGCACCTGGCGGCCGCTAGAGCCGAAGTTGCGCTTTTCGTATCGTGCGCTCTAAAGTTGCGAGTGTGCCTTCCCCATTCGCCGACGATGGGAACAGCCAATGCGCCAGCGGTCGTTGCCGAGGCAGGCCCTCCGCATCTACTCATTTCGATCTCCGGTGGTGCCGGTCACCAGCGCCGCGAGTGGGCGCCTGCGTCATAAAGCGAGCAGAGAACCTATCCGTCGCAGGCACATTGGCTATTGTGTCGAGGCAAGGGCACCCAAACTCAGAGCGATGTTGGTCCAGGCATCAATTCGTATGGATGCCTCCATCCGGGCAAATTTCTGATCCGGTCCTTCCACGCTGCGATGTTGGGAAACCCGTCGTGCGGCATCCCTGTCTCCTCGGGCATGTAGACGTAACCTGCGAGAGACAGGTCTGCGATCGTTGGCCGGGCTGACACAAGAAAGGGAGTGTCGCTCAGATGTTTGTCGACAACGCAATATGCCGCAATCGCCCGTTCCCTCAAGAATTGCGTTACCGGCGTCTCGCCGGTTCGTTTCAGGCCATAAAGGAAGCGAAGAGTAGCGTAGTAGCTCGTGAATTTATGGTTGTCGAACAGCATCCAGCGCCAGATTTCGCGCTTTTCATCTGAGTCGCGGGGGCCAAACTTACCTGTCAGTTCGGCGAGATAGTCAAGAATAACAGCCGACTGGCTCAGACGAACCACACCGTGTTCCAGAACTGGAACTTCTCCCTGTTCATTGACCTTCTGTCGCCATCGATCACTCTGCGTTTCTCCGCCGAAGTAGTCGACACATACCGGCTCCCAGTCAGCTTCCGCCAGTGCGAGAAACAACGCGACCTTGTATGAGTTTCCTGACATGGCGAAGCAATGTAGCTTGAACTCAGACATTGATTTCCTGACTCCTTCGACTACGTGCTGGACAGTTTCATCATCAGAATTCCGCTGACGATGAGTGTGCCGGCGAACAGGCGCGCCGGCGCCGCAGGCTCACCAAGAACGGCGATGCCCAGAACAAACGAGCCCACGGCACCAATTCCGGTCCAAATGGTGTAGGCCGTGCCTAGCGGCAGGACACGCATTGAAAAGGACAGTAGTACGCCGCTCGCGATCATTGCCGCAACGGTGATGATTGAAGGGACGATCAACGTGAACCCCTCGGACCTCTTCATGTAGAAGGCCCAAACGACCTCGAGCAGGCCGGCAACAAACAGAATTATCCAAGACATAGCAGCTTTCCTGACGGGCCTCCTGAGGAGGTACAAATAATTACGAGAAGGGCGTGAACTGCCCAGGACGGACAATTCACGCGAGAGGCAGGTTCCTGTCAGTCGCCGTCAGGCATTGCCGAACGTTTGATCGAGGGCGTTTTTGATGTCGGCGATGAGGTCCTCCGGATCCTCGAGGCCGATCGAAAGGCGCAGGTGCCCGTACGTCTGGAAGTTCGGCGGATAGCGGTCCGAGCCGCCGCGGCCGCTGCCGCCGACATGCACGATCAGGCTCTCGTCATGGCCGAGCGAGACGGCGGACGTGATCACCTTCAGATTGGCGACGAAGCGGTTCTGCGTGTCGGGATCGCCGTCGACGGCAAAGGCCATGACGGCGCCATAGCCCTTGCCGGCGAACTGCTTCCTGGCCAGTTTATGCTGGTCGTGGCTCTCGAGGCCGGGATAGGTGACGTAGGCGACGCGTTTGTCGCTCGCGAGGTGCTGGGCGACGATTTCAGCGGACGAGAACTGCTGCTTCAGCCGCAGCGGCAGCGTGACCGAGCCGCGGGTGATCAGCCAGGCGTTGAACGGCGAGATCGTTCCGCCCAGATCGACGAGCGCGTCCGCCTTGATGTGGTGGACGAGTTCCTTGGAGCCGATCACCACGCCGCCCATCGCGTCGCCATGACCATTGATGTACTTGGTCAGCGAGTGGATGACGAGGTCCGCTCCCAGCGCCAGCGGCCGGAAGAACGGCGGCGGGGTGAAGGTCGAGTCCACCGACAGAAGCGCGCCCGCTTCCTTGGCGATCGACACCAGCGTTGCGATGTCGGCGACCTTGGTGGTCGGGTTGGCGATCGTCTCGGTGTGGATCAGCTTCGTGTTCGGCCGGACCGCGGCCCTGACCGCATCCACGTCGCCCATGTCGACGAAGGTCGCCTCGATGTTGTAGCGCTGCGGCAGGAGTTCTGCGAACAGCCGCCAGACGGCCTCGTAGGTGACGTCGCCGACGATCACGTGGTCGCCGCTCTTCAGGAAGGTGAAGAACACGGCATGAAGGGCGGCGACGCCGGTTGCGAAGACGGCCGCGTCTTCGCCGCCTTCCATGGCCGCCAGCTTGCGCTGCAGGCAGATCTGGTTGTGACCGGAATTGCGCGTGTAGGAGGGCGCCTCAGTGTCGGACCAGTCCATTGTGGATGGGTCGTAAGGAAGGAGATAGGAGTTGGCCATGACGATCGGCGTGCGAATGGCACCCGATGTCCTGTCAATCTCGTTGCCGCCGTGCACCGAAAGCGAGTTGAAGGAGAGCGTCGAAAGCTCGTGTTTGTCTGGTCTGGACATTATTGATCTCCATGCTGGATTGAGCGTTGTATTGGGTGTGTCAGCGTTCGTTACCGGCGGGTGGGGACGGCGTTTTCAAGCTTCTGGAAAACCTGGGTAATTGCGAACGTCAGGCCAACATAAAACACGGTGACGAGGAGGAGCGGCTCATAAACCAAGAGCGTGTCCTGACGGATCTTGTAGGCCGCGCCATAGAGATCCATGACCGTCACAGAGAATACGATCGGTGTCGCCTTGAGCTGGAGGATGACTTCGCCAGCGAAAGTTGGCAGGCCAATGCGAATGGCCCGTGGCAACCAGATGCGTCGCAGTATCATTCCCGGCGACATGCCGATTGCTCGTGCGGCCTCGAGTTCGCCCTTCGGAACTGCAAGCAAGGCGCCCCGGAGTATTTCCCCCTGGTAAGCTGCAAAGTTGAGCGTCAGCGCAACCGCAGCGAAGAACAGGCCCTCGCGCAAGATCGGCCAAAGAAAACTCGCCCTCAGGCCAGGAATATACGGCAGGTAGGATCCGAGGCCGTAGTATATCAGCCAAAGCTGAATGAGCAGAGGCGTCCCGCGAAAGAATGTGCAGTATGCCTTGCCAGCTAGACGCAAGACGGAGCTGTTGCCTACCTGAGCGATCGCCAGAAAGACCGCAATTGTGAAGCCAAACGTGACGGAGATCGCCAGCAGAGCGCAGGTCAGCAACATGCCATGCAGGAGCAGGTCGCGGTATTCGAAGATCCAACTGAAGTCCATTTCCGCCTCTCAGGTTATTGGTCTCTGGCCGCGGCGGAAGTAACCCTCGAGCGCAGAGAAGAGCATGTTGGATAGGATGGTGATCACCAGGTAGAGGACAGCAGCAGCGAGAAAGAACAGCATGTACTGCTTGGTGTTGCTTGCAGCTACGCGCGCCGCCAGCGCCAGCTCCTGGTAGCCGACGACCGCAATCAGGGCGCTGTCCTTGATGACAGACAGCCAAAGATTGGCAAAACCTGGCAACGCGTTCGGTATGAGAGCTGGCAGCACAATCCGACGAAACCGCAGACCGGGACGCATTCCGAACGCCTTGGCGGCTTCAAGTTGCCCGACTGGGATGGCTAGGATCGCTCCCCGTAGGACTTCAGTCATATAGGCCCCCTGGACAAAACCCAGGACCGCAACGGCGGCAACCAACCCATTGACCTGGATCGGTCCAAAACCTGCCCAGTCCAGAACCCGGTTCAATCCATCCGTGCCTGCATAGAACAGGGCAACGATAAGGATGAGTTCTGGAACTGCCCGCACAACAGTGGTGTAGATCTGAAGGGCGAGCTGGACCGAGCGGATACCGCTTAGTTTTCCGAGCGCCCCGCCCAATCCCAGTACCATCCCCACAAGGTAGGCGCCGAAGGAAATGAAGAGCGTTGCGAACGCCCCTGTGAGAAGCACCCCGCCCCAACCGGGAGGAGCGAGCGACAACAGTTGCAAAATGGAACTTGAGGAATTCATGGGAAGCCTTCCACTACGCGACGTACAGATTTGCCACCAGCTTTGGTGGCAAATCTGCGTTGTGCGTGATCTCAGTAGGGGTCGTAGTCGAAGTACTTCTTGTTGAACTCCGCGTACTTTCCGTTGGCCCTAATGGCCTTAATGGCAGCGTTGAACTTCTCGCGAAGCTCGTTGTCGCCTTTTCGAATGCCGCCGCCGACACCGGCTCCGAGAATGGCGTCGTCGCCCGGGACAGTCCCTTTGAATTCGCAACATGCCTTTCCGAGGTCGGTCTTGAGGAACTCCTTCAACGGGCCAGTGTCAGCAAAAGCGTAGTCAATGCGCCCGGAAGCCAGATCCTGGAAGGACTCGTCGACCGTCGCGTAGCTCTTCTCCGTGGCAACATCGGCGAAGTGCTTCTTGAAGTACGCCGACTGGGTCGTGGAGACCGCGATGCCAATGGTCTTGCCTTTAATCTCTTCAGGGGAGACTCCGACAACGCCGTCCTTCGGGCCGACCATGCTGGCGAGCGACGAGTAGTACTTGTCCGTGAAATCGATACGCTTCTTGCGTTCGTCGGTGATCGACATCGATGACCAGATCACGTCGATCTTCTTGCTTTCCAACGCCGGAATAAGACCGTCCCAGGCGACGTCGACGATCGTGCATGTCTCCTTGAGTTCTGCACAGACAGCGTCCATCAGGTCGATTTCCCAACCGACTGATTTGCCGGACGCGTCCTTCGTCGTGTACGGCGGATAAGCTTCGTTGACGATGCCAAAACGGATCTCGGCGCTTGCGCTACCAGCAAACACCAAGACGGCGAGCGCCATTGCATTTCCCAAATGCTTCATTTCAGTTCCCCTTATGCTGTTGGGCTGGTTGGGTGGTTAGTGCGAACCGGCTGCAACAAACTCCTTGCAGCGAGCGCTCGTGGGTGCACCGAAGACTTGGGCGGGTGGACCGACTTCCTCCACTTGTCCTTGATGCAAAAACATCACGCGAGTTGAGACATCGCGCGCAAACTTCATCTCATGGGTCACCATGACCATCGTGCGCCCTTCCTCGGCGAGGCTGCGAATAACCTTCAGCACCTCGCCGACAAGTTCGGGGTCCAGCGCGGACGTCGGCTCGTCGAAGAGCATGACTGCAGGATCGACGCAGAGGGCCCGAGCGATCGAGGCGCGTTGCTGCTGGCCTCCAGAGAGAAAGGCGGGAAACGCATCGCGCTTGTCGTAAAGCCCGACTTTGGCCAGCAAGGCTTCAGCCTTTTCAAGGGCGACTTTCCGGTCGACCTTGAGCACGTGAACCGGCGCCTCGATAACGTTCTGAAGAATGGTCATGTGGGGCCAGAGATTGAAGCTCTGGAACACCATGCCGAGACCGCTGCGTAGCCGCTCGATCTGGCGCCAGTTGGCGGGGTGGCACTTACCGTCACGAGTAGTGCGGAACACCACGTCTTCGCCGTTGATGTGAAATGTCCCCTGATCGGGAATTTCGAGGAAATTGATGCAGCGAAGAAAGGTACTCTTGCCTGAGCCCGATGATCCAATGATTGAGACGACGTCGCCTTTTTCCGCGGAAAGAGAGATGCCTTTCAGGACCTTGTGGGATCCGTAGCTCTTGTGGACATCCTTCACCACAAGGGCGGGATTGGGCGTTACGACGTGCATTTTTCCTCCGTAGTCTTTGTCGATTGCCCGCTCCTCCGCAGGCAAGCTTCGTCATCGCCGCGTTACCGCGGCAAGAAGAATGACCGGTCAGCGGGAGGAGCTGTCCGCAGACAGCCGTTCATGCGGACGATTGACCGTCGCAAGTCGCGCAAACTGACAGTTTTTAGGTGTTCTGCAGGACGGCCTAGACCACGCCGACCCTTTGTCTATAAATCTCGCATCTGGGGGCCAGTTGCCTCAGACCGCCAGCCAACATGTTCGCCGCTTCTTCCAGAGCCTCGTCAGGCATGCTTCCCAAGCTCTCCAAAATGAACCACATCCTGCCGCCGATCGCGTCCAGCCGGGTGCGGGTGCCTTGCCGCCAATTCCATCGCCGGCAGGTGACCCCTGCATCGTCGCGCCAGATAACCTCTCCCTTCAGCGGGTTTTCGATGATGGCTGCCCCGTTCATCACGGTATCGAACTGCTCCGTGCCGTCTGCGACTGACAAACGCGGGTTGCCAACATAGGCGTCAAAATTCTCACCACCGACGGGAATTGCAAACCGCAGACTGACTGCGTTGTAGAGATCGACGAGCGGGTTGATCGACGGGATACGGCCATCTTTCTCAACCCGCTTCTTCAAAGCCAGAGCGGAACAAGGCGTCCGGTTTGGTTTCGCGCCGAACCGACTGTAGACCTCGCCCCAACTCGCGAGATGCGCCTCTCCCCAAGATGGCCCGCCTGCCCGGACGAAGTCACAAGCCTCTTCCAGCACGTCTCTGACCATGGCACCCTTCACAGCAGCTTCCTCGGCGTCAACAAGAATGCTGATGGCCTTAAAATCCGGGGCGATGCCTGTGATCTCTTTGTCGATTATCGGAAATTCCAACATGCCCTCTAGCTCTCACTGACCAATTTAGTCTAGAATACTGACCATGGAAAAGAAAGTCAATATATCGACCGAAACGGTCACCGATGTAGAACGTGTCAGTGCCACCGTGTCTCAAAACCTAAAAACGTTCAGGCGGCAAAGCGGCCTGACACTCGATGAATTGTCACGTAAATCAGGCGTCAGCAAAGGAATGCTGGTCGAGATTGAAAAAGGCACCGCCAACCCGAGCATTGCTACGCTTTGCAGGGCCGCGACCGCATTGGGCGTCTCGGTGGCCGACTTCGTCGGGGTGGCTGCGAGCGTACCTGTGCGCATAGTTCCCCCGGAAGACGCTTCGACACTTTGGCGAGGTCCGAACGGGGGCAGTGCAACGCTCTTGGTTGGAACGCACGGACCGGACGAGATTGAGCTTTGGCGTTGGACAATGTTTCCTGGGGAGATTTTTGAATCACCGGGGCATTCACCGGGAACGCTTGAGCTGCTCAACGTCGAGACGGGGGAACTTACGCTGAGACTGGCTGACAGCGAGCACTTGGTACAAGCGGGTTCATCGGTCTTGGCGCGCACCGAAGACAAACACGCCTATTTGAACTGCGGGGAAAAAGAACTCCGATTCGTCATGGCAGTAGCGGAACTCCAGCGACCACGCATAAGGACCGGCTTATAGCAACTGCGTTGCCTTGATTCGCCGCGTTTCCCAGAAATTCGAAGCAATCTAGAAAAGGACTGGAATCCTTCGGCCACGAAGGCGGAAACATTCCGCTGCAAACCATCCCGTTCCCCAACAGGCGTCGCTCTACCGCCTGTCAGGCTGACGTACTTCATTGCATTAAGGGCCGCATATGAGTAGGAAGTTTCCGCCAGATCGAATTGTGTCCAATGAAGCGGGTGTCGGATTCGATGATTTGGGATTCTCAACGCGAACCATTCACGAGCGCTCCAAGTTGGTCCAAGACGGTGATGCGCTCAGCAGCGCCGCCGCCTCTTCCAAGGAACGTGAAGGCGACGAGCAGTCCTCGACGCAGGCGTTGGAGAAAAAGCTGGCCGATCTCGAGGGCGCGGAAGCCGGCTTGGTACTCGCGTCGGGGTTGGCGGGTTTCCGCACGCTCGCCATATCGCTAATGTCGAATGGCGACGAGATGATCGTTCATAGACCAGCCTGCACCGAGACGGCTGTTCTTATGGAAAAAACTCTTTCCGGGGCCGGCATCAAGATGGTCCCGGTCGATCTATCGGATCCAGCAAACATCCACCGTTGGGCCACCGACCGGACGCGCCTGATATATTTTGAAACGCCGACGAACCCCCTCAATGAAATTCTCGATATTGCCGCGATTGCCCAAACCAGCCGCTCGCTCGGGCTTAAAGTCGCTGTCGACAACACATTTGCGTCACCAGCCTTGCAGCGACCAATTGAGCACGGAGCTGACATCGTCGTGCAGTCCCTGACCAAATACATAAACGGTCACGGCGACACCCTTGGTGGAGCACTACTAGCAGACGATGCAACTGTTCAGAAAATGCGCGAAACCAGCCTGCGTTCTCCCAGCAGCACGGCTATCTCGCAGCATGCCTCGTTCCTAATTCTCAGGGGGGTGAAGACACTCGCGCTGCGGATGGACCGCCATAGTTCCGCTGCTCACGCGATCGCTCTGACCTTGGAAGCCCATCCGGCGGTTGCATGGGTGAGGTATCCGCTTCTTCATTCTCATCCCAATTACTCGACCGCTTGCAGGCAGATGTCCGGCGGTTCCGGACTGCTGGCCTTCGGCTTGCATGCAGGCAAGGACGGCGCCGGCAAGATGATCAGCCGGCTTCGGCTTGTAACCCCCGCAGTGAGCCTGGCAGAGGTCGGTAGCCTAATATGCGGTTCGGCAAGCCTATCGGGCGCCAGGCATCTTCCCCTGCATGGGCATCACTTTTGCAGTGTCCTCGGAGAGGATGTACTTCGCTTCTCCGCCGGATTGGAAGATCCCGAGGATCTCGTCGAAGATGTTCTTCAAGCTTTGAGTTTCGTGGGCAACTGAGGACCCAAGAGCGAACAGTCCGAGCCGCACGCTCTCACGAGACCTGGTTTATCCGGAGAATTGGCCTACCGATCAGGGCTTCTTGCGCTTCAGCCAGGCCAATCCTGCAGCAGCAGTGTGTCAGTTGTCGCGATCTCGGACCTATAAAGCGCCGTCACGCAACATCAAGACACACGTACTTGAGCTCAAGATAGTCCTCGATACCGTATTTCGAGCCCTCCCTTCCCTGGCCGGACTGCTTTACACCTCCGAACGGCGCGAGCTCCGTCGAAATCGCACCGGTGTTGACGCCGACAATGCCGTATTCCAAGGCTTCCGCCACTCGGAACACCTTGGCGAGATCCCTGGCGTAGAAGTACGAGGCCAATCCGAACTCCGTGTCGTTGGCAAGTGCAACGACTTCCTCTTCCGTTTCAAACTTGAAGAGTGGCGCAACCGGGCCGAATGTTTCCTCCCGTGCAATCTTCATCGCGGCCGTTACGCCGGTCAGAACGGTCGGCTGAAAGAACAGGCCGCCCTTCGCGTCCCGTCTGCCGCCGATCGCAACCGTCCCTCCGTTCGATACGGCGTCCGCGATATGGTCCTCGACTTTGGCAAGCGCGTTTTCATCGATCAGTGGCCCCGCATTGACACCATCCTCAAACCCGTCGCCGACCTTGATCGAGGCCACTTTCGCTGCGAGTTTCTCGGCGAACGGGTCATAGACGCCCGCCTGGACGTAAAGCCGGTTGGCGCAGACGCATGTCTGCCCATTGTTGCGGAACTTGGAGACCATCGCACCTTCGACCGCCGCGTCGAGATCGGCGTCATCGAAGACGATGAACGGCGCGTTGCCACCAAGCTCCAGGCCAAGCTTCAGTATCTTTTCGGCGCCTTGCCGCATCAGAATCCGGCCGACTTCGGTCGAGCCGGTGAAGGTGAGCTTTCGAACCTTGTCGTTGCTGGTGAACTCCTTGCCGATTGAAGCGGAATCCGTCGACAGAAGGACGCTGAACACACCTGACGGCACGCCGGCTCGCTCCGCCAGCAGTGCAAGCGACAGTGCCGAAAGCGGGGTTTCCGCTGCGGGCTTGGCGACCACGGCGCAGCCGGCCGCAAGCGCTGGCGCGAGTTTGCGGGCGAGCATCGCGTTCGGAAAATTCCAAGGTGTGATCGCGGCGACGACCCCGATTGGCTGCTTCAAGACAAGGATGCGCTTGTCCTGCTGATGGCCGGGAATGGTATCGCCGTAGACACGTTTGGCTTCTTCGCCGAACCACTCCACATAGGAGGCTCCGTAGAGGATTTCGCCGCGCGCTTCAGCAAAGGGCTTTCCCATTTCCATCGTCAGGATCGAAGCCAGATCGTCGGCATTTGCGACCATCAGGTCGTAGAGTTTTCGCAGGATCGCGGCCCGCTCCTTGCCAGTCTTTTTCGCCCAGGATTTCTGCGCCTCGTAAGCTGCATCGATCGCCCGAAGCGCGTCTCCGCGACTAAGGTCCGGCAGGGTGGCGATCGCCTCCCCGGTCGAGGGGTTCGTCACCTCGAATGTCCCGCGCCCCTCCCCTGGTCCGAGCCAGGTTCCTCCGACCAGGGCATTGTCTGTGACAAGAGAGCGATCCTTCAGTCTGGAAAGCAACGACTCGAAAATGGCCATCGAGTAAAACTCCTGATCAATCACAGCACGCGTTGGGCAACGGGACGTTCGCGTTACGCAAAGGCGTGGGTCGACCGCGTGTCAAAACTGAGCCATGCGCGATCGCCCCGCGTAAGCTGGGAAATCGCCTGGTGGCCGAATGGCAGCCGAACGGACAGGCAATCGCCGCTGTTCGTTTGGGTGGCCACTTCGATGTTGTTGCCAAGGAAGGTGATGTCGTTGATCGTGACCGAGAGGCCCTTATCAACCGGCACCTGCGAAAGCGAGAGGCGCTCCGGCCGCAACAGAAGAGAGGCCTTTTTGCCGGCCGGCTTTCCGCCATGCATCGGAACCCCATCGACGACCGTGCCTCCTGGAAGCGCGAGCCTCGCTTCCCCACCTTCACTCGAGAGGATTTCCGTCTCGATGAAGTTGCTGTCGCCGATGAAGCCCGCGACGAAGTGGGTCGCGGGATTGGCATAGAGTTCCTGCCCGGTTCCGATCTGGTCAATTTCGCCCTGGCTGAAGACGGCGATGCGGTCGGACAATCGCAGCGCCTCCTCTTGATCATGCGTGACATAGAGGATGGTGACGCCGGTTTCCTGGTGAATGCGCCGGATTTCGAACTGAATCTCCTCGCGCAGTTTCTTGTCGAGGGCCGACAGCGGTTCATCCATCAGCAAGACCGGTGGATTATAGACAAGCGCCCGGGCCAGCGCGACGCGCTGCTGCTGACCACCCGACATCAACGCCGGCTTTCGGTCCTCGAAACCGTCGAGCCGAACCAGCTTGAGGGCGGCTTTCACGCGCTCGGCAATTTCGGCTTGCGGCCGGCGACGGATGCGCAACGGAAACGCCACATTCTCGCCGACCGAGAGGTGCGGGAAGAGCGTATAGCGCTGGAACACCATGCCGATATTGCGTTGATGGGAAGGTGTCGACAGAAGGCTCTTGCCGTTGACCAGGATGTCGCCATCGGTCGGATCCTGGAACCCTGCGAGAATGTAGAGGGTCGTCGATTTGCCGGATCCCGACGGACCGAGGAACGTCATGAACTCGCCCTTAGCGACGTTCATGGTGACGTCCTTAACGGCCGTAAACGAGCCGAATTCCTTACGAATGCCGCGAATGCTGAGGAAGGGTTCAGTCATGACTTTTGTCCCTTGCGGAGGAGTGACGCGAGCACCATCAGCACGATGGTAAAAGCGATAAGAAGGGTGGAGGCTGCGGCGATAACCGGCGTCAGATCCTGTCTAAGCGTGGCCCAGATCTTGACCGGGAGGGTCTGCAATGTCGGGCTTGCCATGAAGATGGCCAGCACCACCTCGTCCCAGGATGCCAGGAACGAAAAAACCGCAGCCGCGAAGATGCCGTGGCTGACCGCAGGAACAGTGACCCTCACGCGCGCTTCCCACGGGCTGGCGCCGCAGAGAACCGCAGCGTCCTCGACCGATTTGTCGAAGCCCTCGAGCGCATTGCCGATCGAGATGATCGAGAACGGCAACGCAATCAAAAGGTGGGCAATGATGAAGCCAAGCGTCGTTCCCGCGAGGCCCAGCTTCAGGAACAAGGCGTAAAGCGCCACTGCCAGCACGACTACGGGCAAGATCATCGGCGTCAGGAAAAGCGCACGCAACGCTTCGCGCCCGACAAACGTGCCTCTGTTGAGGCCGAGTGCCGCCAGGAACCCGATGACGACCGACAACACAGTGACGATTGCCGCGATCTTCAGGCTGGTCAGTGCGGAGTACAGCCAGCGCGGGTCCGCGAACAATTCCTGATACCATTTGAAAGTCCAGGACGGCGGCGGAAAGATCAGCCATTGCGACGAGCCGAATGACAGCGCCGCGATGAAGATGATCGGCAGCACCAGGAAGAGGCAGACCAGAACCGTGAGGCCGATCAGGAAGGCGCGAAGTCCGCCTAGTTTTTCGAAATCGAGCAGCATGATCACCTCGCCCTGTTGGGATTGAAGTATTTGAGCTGCACCGCGTAAAGCGCCAGCGTCACGACGAGAAGCACGAGCGCCGCGGCCCCGCCCATTCCCCAATTGACAAGCGATTGCACGAACTGCGCCACGAGTTCGGCAAGCATCATGTTGGACGTGCCACCGAGCAGCGCCGGGGTGACGAAGTAGCCAAGCGACATCACGAAGACCATGAGCGCGCCCGATGCGATGCCAGGCAGGGAAAGTGGTAGCAGCACGCGCAGGAAACACTGCAACCGAGTGGCACCACAAAGGGCTGCCGCGCGCAAGATTGCGGGATCGATGGAACGGATGACGCCCATCAACGGCAATATGACGAAAGGCAGCATGATATAGGTCATGCCGATGGTTACGCCGACGAGGTTGTTGACGAGGGGAAGCGGCGCGTCGATGAGACCAAGCCCCATCAGCGTCTTGTTGATAAGACCCGTGCGCTGCAACAGCACCATCCATGCATAAGTGCGCGCAAGCAGGTTGGTCCACATCGACAGGATGATGATCGCCAGCACGAGCCGCGACCAGCGCTCCGGCATGATGGCCAGCAACCAAGCGACCGGATAGCCCACGACAATGGAGATTACAGTAACAACACCCGCGACAATGAACGTGTTTAGGAAAACCTTCAGGTAGGTGGTCGAGCCCAAAAGGGTCGCGTAGTTCTGCAGTCCCGGCTCGGGCTCCAATACACTTCGTAGCAGGAGCATCAGCACCGGAAGAATGAAGAAGATTGCGACGAGCAGCAGCGCAGGGACAAGATAGCCGAAGCCGCTGTCCTTCGTTCCGCTGCTTCCCGTGCTGGCAGTCGCCGAAAGAGCCATAGTCGATCATCCGTTAGGTTGAAGGCGGACCGGCTTTAGGCCGGTCCGCAAGCGTCTTGGGAGACCGTTTTACTTCGCCTGCCACGCGTACCAACGCGTGCCAATTTCGTCGCGATGTGCAGCCCAGTAAGCCATATCGGCATTGACCTGCGGCGCCTCTTGCATGTCGGGCAGCGTCTTGCGCAGTTCAGCGTCCATGAGTGCATCAGCTTCGAGGTTGATCGGTGCATAGCCGGTGGCAGTGGCGAACTGCGCCTGGGCCTTATCGCTGGTGGCGGCAGCAATGAATTTCATTGCCGCTTCCTTATTCTTGGTGCCCTTCGGAACGACGAGCGCGTCGGCCGCCGTGATGTTGTTTTCCCACGAGGTCTCGACCGTAACACCGGTTGCCGCCAGCGCCGTCAGTCGACCGTTCCAGAAGGAGCCGAACGGTGCTTCTGCCGAGGCCAGCAACTGCTGGGATTGCGCGCCGCTATCCCACCAGATGATGTCGGCCTTGATCGTATCGAGTTTCTTGAAGGCTCGATCGAGATCGAGTGGATAGAGTTTGTCGGCCGGCACACCGTCGGCAAGGAGTGCCGCCTCGATCACACCGGGAGCGGACCACTTGTAGAAGGTGCGCTTGCCCGGGAACTTCTGTGTGTCGAACAAATCCGCCCAGTTCTTCGGGCAGGCTTCGACCGCATCCTTGTTGCAGCCGATCACGAAGGAATAATAAAAGCTGCCAACCGAATAATCGGTGACAAAGCGTGGATCGAGGTTCGACTTGTCGATGACCGAGAAGTCGAGCTTCTCAAGAAGACCAGCCTTACCCGCTTGAACGGCATAGTCGCCTTCCACATCGACCACGTCCCAGGTTACGTTGCCCGCCTCCACCATTGCCTTGAGCTTGCCGTAGTCGGTCGGGCCGTCCTGCGTTACATTAATGCTGGTGCTCGCCGCGAACGCGTCGGCCCAGTAGGCCTTCTGCGCATCCTGCGTCGTTCCGCCCCAACTCGTGAAGACCACGTCTTCAGCAGTTGCACTTCCGGCAAAGCCGAGTGCCGCCGAGAAAAGCGCGATTGCAATCTGGTATTTCATATTCTCATCCTCCCAGTTGAGTGTTCCAATCGTCAGGCCGGCGCCGTGCCGCCAAGCGGCGAGAAGGGGGCCGGCGTCATGATCTTGTTGTCCGCGGTGACGATCAGGTCGCGGATCTTCGGCAGAAAAGCCTGCCAGTCAGGGTCGGCGGCAAGGCGAGCGCGCCGTGCCTGCCTGTCGTCGAGGCTTTCAAAGCCCCAGATGTGCACGATCTCGTTGATCGGCCCGATCTCGGAAAAGAAGTAGCCAACGAGATTGCCGAGATGGCGCTTTTGAATGGTGATCCCCGTCTCGGCCACGATCTTGAGGTATTCGGGGATGCCACCGTTCTTCAGTCGATATGTCCGAATCTCGTAGTACATGGGGTCACCGCATGACGAAGGGATCGGGGAATGGCTCGTCCGAAGTTCGAAGCCAGACCGTCTTCGTCTTTGTGTAGTCGAGCGCCGCCGCAAGGCCCCCTTCACGGCCGTGGCCGGACTGGCCATAGCCGCCGAATGGCGCAATCGGCGAAACGGTCCGATAGGTGTTCACCCAGACGATGCCGGCTCGGATCCTCTTCACCATCCGGTGCGCCCGCGTGAGGTTCTGGGTAAAGACCCCGGAGGCAAGACCATAGGGGGTGTCGTTCGCGAGCCGCACCGCTTCGTCTTCGTCCGAGAACGACACGACTGACAGGACAGGGCCGAACAATTCGGTTTCCGCGGACGGCGAATTGACGCCGTCGCAGTCGAGGATGGTCGGCAGATAGAAGAAGCCTGGCCCATCCCCTGCCCGACCGCCGGTAACGATCTTCGCGCCGGCGTCGACAGAGGCAGCGACGACCTTCTCGATGTGCTCGCGCTGGCGGCGCGTGCAGAGCGGGCCAACCTCGGTCGCCATGTCGAGGGGCGTGCCAATCCGGATTGCTTCGGCCTTCGCCTTCAGCATGGCGACGAAGCGATCCTTGATCGACGCCTCGACGATCAGGCGCGAGCCCGCGACACAGCTCTGGCCGGTGGCAGCAAAAATACCGGCGACCTGCGCATTGGCGGCACTTTCGAGATCTGCATCGGCAAAGACGATAAAGGGCGATTTTCCGCCGAGTTCCAGCGATGTGCTCGCAAGGTTTTCCGCCGAATTGCGCACCACCTGTGCCGCGGTTGATGGACCGCCCGTAAAGGCGATATGCGAAACACCGGGATGCCGGGTAAGCGCGCTGCCACAGGAAGGTCCAAAACCGGTCACGACGTTGACGACGCCGTTCGGGAAACCGGCTTCATGCACAAGGCGGGCAAACTCCAGCATCGGTGCTGGCCCATCCTCGGATGCCTTGATGACGAGCGTACAGCCGGCGGCGAGCGCCGGACCGATCTTCACGGCGGCGAGAAAGAGCTGGCTGTTCCACGGTACAATCGCCGCCACGACCCCGATGGGCTCACGCCGGGTCCAGACATCCATGTCCGCCTTGTCGATGGCGAGCGTGGCGCCCTCGATCTTGTCGGCGAGGCCTGCATAGTAGCGGTAGTATTCGGCAACATAGGCGATCTGCGCCGAGGTCTCGCGGATGATCTTGCCGGTGTCGCGGGTTTCAAGCTCCGCCAACCGGGGCGCGTTTGCCTGCACGAGGTCGGCAAGCTTGTAGAGCAGCTTGCCGCGGGCGCTTGCCGTCATCGCCGGCCAGGAGCCGTTCCAAAGCGCGCGTTCGGCAGCTCTGACGGCCCTGTCGACATCATCCTCTCTCGCTTCGGGCATCGAAGCCCAGACGTCGCCGGTCGCAGGATCTATCGAATCGAAGTGGGCTTGTCCGTCCTCGAATTGTCCGTCGATATATTGCTGGAAGCTCTGCATCACAGCCTCACTTAAAAGCCGGCATCACGTCGGCGATGAAGCGCTCGAGCGACGCCTTCTTGCGCTGGAAGCTCATTCCCGTGTCGATCCAGAACGAATATTCGTCGAAGCCGAGGTCTTCGTAGACCTTCAGACGCTGGATCACCTCGTCCGCCATGCCGATCGGCATATTCGCTCGCATCTTCTCCGGCGTCAGATTGGGGTTGGCGGCAAGCTCCTCTTCGCTCAGGCGAGAGATCAGTCCCTGGTTGATGGGCCGTTCGTTCTTGAACCAGGCGAAGAAGTAATTGTAGTAGGTGCTGACCTCCTTGGCCGCCTGGTCAATATCGGCCTGGCCGCTGCCGACGTAGGTGTGGAGAAGCAGCATGATCTTCGGCCGCGCCACCTCCGGCGCCTTTTCGCAGGCCGCATTGAAGCGTTCCATCAGGCTGGCGATTTCGGCCTCGCCGTTGGCGAGCGGCGTGCACTGCACGTTGCAGCCATTGGCGACGGCAAACTCGTGACTGTTCGGATCACGCGCCGCCACCCAGATCGGCGGATGCGGCTGTTGAGCCGGCTTCGGCGCAGACGTGGTCGAGGGGAACGTCCAGAACTCTCCATCATGGGCGTAGTCACCGGCCCAGATGCCTTTGACCGCCGGGATCAGTTCGCGCATGCGCTGGCCTGCACCCCAGGCTTCAAGGCCGGGCAACAGACGCTCGTATTCGAAACTGTAGGCGCCGCGGGCGATACCGAGGTCGAGGCGGCCTCCAGTGATGATGTCAGTCATTGCTGCTTCGCCGGCAAGCTTGATCGGATGCCAGAAGGGCGCAATCACGGTACCGGTACCAAGCCGGACATTCTTCGTCCGCCGCGCGAGGTCGGCGATATTGACGAAGGGGTTAGGGGCGATAGTGAAGTCCATGCCATGATGCTCGCCGGTCCAGATCGCGTGCATGCCGCCCCTGTCGGCAATTTCGCAAAGCTCGATGAACTCCTCGTAGAGTTCCTGATGGTTCTGGCTGGCGTCCAGGCGTTCCATATGAACGAAGAGCGAGAATTTCATCGATTTATCCTTTCGCGGCCACGGCATGGACGCGGCCCTTTTCCTGGTTGCCGAAGTAGACTCCGAAGTTGCCGAGGGTGCTTTCGGCGCCATAGCGTTTGACGATATCGCGCACAGCGGGATCCGAGATTTCGGTCAGCGGGGGAGCGTCGATCGGGAAGAACTGGCCCGTTTGAGAAGCGCCGTCTCCGAGCTCGACCCGATAAACGACGTGCTGGCGGCCCGTTTTCGTATCTTCGTAGACGGAATAGAGCAGACCCGTCTGGACCGTGAGCCCGCTCGTCTCCGCAAGGTGGCTCTCCAATCCTTCAAGGCCCTCGCTCTCGGCCTTCTCGACGAAGGGCAGCGTCCACCCTCCTTTGCCGTCTTCGACGAGCAAAACGTTGTCGCCTTGTACGGCCACAGCGCCAAGCAGAAGAGCGCCGTCTGCCGAAGCGAGCAGGGTTTTTTCTGCAAGCGCAGGTGTGAAGTAACCGCCGCGGGCGTAACCGAGGCCGGTCATGCCGCTATTTTCGAAGGCCTCGATGCGGCCGATCAATATCACATGGTCTCCGGCATCCACGACATCGTGGGATGCGCAGTCGAACCAGGCTGCGACATCTGCAAACACGGGAGCGCCATGGGGGCCCTTGCGCCATTCGACGGCTTCAAAGCGATCCTCAACGGGCCGGGCGAAGGTGTTCGATACGTCCTTTTGGCTTTCGGACAGGATGTTCACGCCGAAGCCTTTGGCACTGGTCAACGTCGCGTAATTACGCGAGGTCTTCGCAAGACAGACAAGCAACAGTGGCGGATCGAGCGATACGCTTGTGAAACTGTTTGCGGTAAAACCGATCGGCGCTCCCTCTTCGCTCCAGGACGTGACCACTGTCACCCCTGTCAAAAAGGCACCGAATGCATCCCGCAGCGATCGGGCGTCAAAAGTCATTTCTCTACCTCCCAATTCAGCCAATTAATGAGTGCCTCGTTCACCTCCTCCGGTGCTGTGAGGTTCACCATGTGGCGATGGCCATCGATCACTACTGCTTTGCCGTTGTGCGCGGCTGCGGCCATCTCCTCTGCCATGGCGGCGGTCGAGTTCGGATCGCCGTCGCCGGTCAGAAAAAGCGCCGGGCAGGTGACGTCCGGCCAGCAGTCAGCGTAGACGGAATCCCCGGTCGCGAACGCGCGATAGGCTGCTGCGTAACCGAAGGCATCGACCGCCTGCAGCAGTTCGCTGACGCAGCGATAGGCGTCGCCGTCCCTTTCACTTGCCGAAAACCATCGGTCGAGCGGCGCATGACGATCGAAGGTGCCGCTGACAATCTCGTCCGCCCGCGCTTCAACGGCTTTGCGGGCGGCAAGGCTGCGCTTGTAGACGCCGTTGAGCAACGCCACCCGACGCACCTTCTTAGGAAAGGAAGCAACAGCCCCTGTTGCGATCAACGCTCCCATCGAGTGCCCGGCGACATTGACACGGCCCAGGTCCAGCTCGCCGATGAAGCTTCCGAACCACTCCACGAAGTTCGGCAATTCCGCAGACTTTTCGAGTGGCGGGGACGAGCCATGGCCCGGCAGATCGACCGCAACCACCCGTGCGTGGCGTGCGAGGCAGTCGATCTGAGGCTGCCAGGCCTCGATCCGCATTCCCACTCCGTGGATGAGAATGACGGTTTCGTCACCCTCGCCCTGATCAACATAGGCGACGCCCGAAGGGGTCTTAGACCGCTGCAGGGTTTTCAACATTGTGACCCAGCTCCTTCAGGTCCTGGTAGCGGTCGCCAATGCGGTGATGTGGCCGACCACCGATGGATGCGCCGAGCGCCACAACAATCTCGTCGGCTGCCGGCGCATCGGGAATGGCGCACTGAATGGTCAGGTAATGCGAGCGGCGCCCTTCGTCATTCTTGTCCATCAGAGGGATCATGATCGGCGCATTGGCCGGGCCGCGCGTATTGCAGAAAGCGAGGTAAGATTTTGCGCCGACGGCGCTGCGGTAATGGTTGCCGAAACGCAGCGTATGGATCAGCGCCGAAGCGTGTTCGATCTCACCATCAAGGCCGACCACCGCGGACTTGCCGTAGGCTTCGACCATGTCCCCGGAGCCGGCCGTGTCGATAATCATTTTCGTCAGGAGTTCGCCGAGCACCGGCGCGACTTCATGGATTTCAAGTTTGAGATCTTCAACGAAGCCGCGGCCAGCCCAGGGATTTTTGACGACCGCAATGGCAGCGATCAACGTCAGCGGTCTCGCCGCTTCCTTGCCCCCTTCGATGAACGTCTGCTCGACATGCAAAAGAGTTTTTCGAACCGTGGCGGACATTGGCGATCTCCAGTGAATTTGTCTTCTCGTATGTTGGTATACCATAAGACCGAGTGTCAAGACCTTGTGCTGAAGATTTTTTGCAGGTAGATGGAGATATGACCAAAAACAGTGACACACTGGCCGCCCTGCGGATCGAAACCCCTCCCGCAACCCTGCGCGAGATCGCGCTCGAGCGCATGCGGCGCGCGATCATCAGCGGCTTGTTCGAACCGGGCGAAAGGTTGGTGGAGAGAACTCTCTGCGACCAGCTTGGCGTCTCGCGCTCGGTCATCCGCGAGGTCATCCGCCACCTGGAAGCGGAAGGTCTCGTGGAGATGCTGGCAAAGCAGGGCCCGATCGTTGCCACGCTCAGCTGGGATGACGCTCGGCAGATCTATGAGATCAGGGCAGCGCTCGAGGCGACCGCCGTCGCCGATTGCGCCCGGGCTGCGGATGCGGGCGTCAAGGGCAGACTACGTGTTGCGCTGAACGAGCTCGACCGTACGTCCAAGGAAAACTCGCCGCCAGGCATCCTCGATGCAACTACCGAGTTCTACCGGATCATCTTTGAAACGGGCGGCCATAACATTGCGTGGGACATCGTCAGTCGTTTGAACAGCCGGATCTCGCGCCTTCGGGTGATGACGCTTTCGACCACGAACCGAACGGTTTCCGGTCCGGCTCAAATTCGAGAGATTTTCGCTGCTATCGAGCGGAATGATCCTGAAGCGGCAGCGGCGGCATGCCGGGAACACGTGGGCGCGGCCGCCGATATTGCCCGCACCATTCTCGCCTGACCAGCAGGATGCTCGCAATCGCGGACAACCTCCCGTGCCCGACCGCGTCGCCCACAGCAATGTCGTTGGTTTTGTTACGCGATGCGGTTGAATCGGCGAGACGTTTGGCGTCCACCGGATATCGCGACCCGACGATCCCTTGAGCACTGCCGACACCCGTTCATCCCGGCAAGTCCGAATGAAGTATGCAAATCCTCAAGAGATGCTATGAACCAGATGCTGATACCGAGAAGGTTCTGCAGACAGCGGGCTCTCTCAAACCTAGTCGATTGTCGCAATCCACTCGCCGGATGCCGATTTGGCAAAACCGACAATCCGATCGATGGGCTGCGCCTCAGGCGACATTTTGACTGAAGTCATGCAGGCGACGCCCGGGCCTGAGCCGGCTTTGTCGCACTGCCCAAGCGCCACGGAAATTTCCGGTAGATCGTTTCTGTCCCAAACAAGGGGAGATGCCGCGTGAGCTTTGCGATAGGCCGCTGTTGCTTCGGCCTCCGTCGGCGCCTCGACTGCAGGGATCGGGCAAAGGGACGGATCAGCGGAGATCGCCGCGACCAATTCTGCCTTTGAAATGGCCTGAGCCTCCACCTTCGGGTCTGTGGTCACAAGATACGTGCCGCCAGCTCCGGCCACGAGGCCAACGCTCGCAGAGATCGCTAAGAGGATGTTCTGGTTCATCAGCTTTGTCACCTAGGTTCAGAGATTAAACCAGAAGCGCTCTTTAACGCCCTTGTCGTTTGGAATGTCGAAATACCAGGGATTCGAGCGCCGCGGCCGGGGAGACGTTACCTTCACCTTGCAGCCGTTGTATTTGTTGTCTCGATACCCGAGATCGTCATCATTTCTGCCGCTGCGGAGGATCTCCAAGCTAGTCCGATTCTTGTCGTTGGCTTCTCCATCACCATAGAGGCGGTTGAACTCGTCGCGGTCTTCGCATCTGTCCACGATGCGGACGCACTGATCATTTTCATCCCGCCGGAAGACAAGGTCATCTGTATTGCTGCTCGAGGCGGGCCGAGAACCGGCCGGGCATGCCTCGAACTCTTCGCTGCCAGGTTCGCCGGCCTTTGCCTGGTGGCATATGGGCCAATCGAACCCCGGCTTTGACATTGCGCGGATCAGTTTTTTCATCGGCGGAACGCAATAGGGCACGTCGTGCCACGATGGATTTTGAGATGCTGCGCAAAGCAGAATCTGGCAACCCCACTCGGCGTCCTGCGCGTTTGCGGCCGCAGGGGGGAATGCAATAGCCGCGAGACCGGCTGCGGCGTAAAGCAGACGTTTCATGTCAGTTGACCCTTTGATCGTTGCGGATTGCGTGGCCCCATCGACGATCAGCTTGTCGATCGGAGAGATCGTGTTGCACTCGATCCTTATGGCGAACAGCAGGCTCGCCAGCGGATCCGTTGCGAGCGAATTCGCAAAATGGGCGAAGTCCGGGCAACTATCGATCTCTCCTCTTCGGCTTCCTGCGGGCATCGATGAAGGGAGGTGAAATCTCGCTTTCGCGCTCGGTGAGGAGGTTGGCGTCAGCGATCGGCTGTCGCTCTAACGTCTTGTCTACTGCCTTGCGTCGCCATTCGTTCATGTCGAGAACGTACGTGGCCCACATGCCATAGCGAGCCGCCATTGCGTATCGCTGACAGGCTAGATACTGGCTGTTGTCGGGGTGCGGTGACGCCACACGCGCCCAGCCGACGCGAAGCATCTCCGCCGCGATGTCGCGCCCGCCTGAGGTGCAACGCGCCTGCGCAATTCCATTATTGCCATAGGCTACGACGCTGCATTCTACGGGTTTGTTGCCTACGGTCCTCTTGAGCCAGGCTTTGGCAAGTGGGCCGCAAGGTATCGGCGAAGGTGCTTTCTGCCGTTCGCGGTCCATCCATCTGGGATCAAGAGCCCATTGCGGGAGCTCGCACGCGTCGATGTCGACGAGGCGAACGCGCTGCGCGTATTGGGGATACCACAGGGTTCGGCCATCCATGACGGCAGCCCGTCCTTTGTAGACCGGGTACTGATATACTGGAGCATTGGCCCAATCCTGCTGCTGTCGCATCGTCGCGGCCGAATTCTTCACGAGATCGGCGGCCGTAGCGGGTTGGACGGTCGCAGAAAGAACCGCGACTGCGGACAGGTATCGCTTCATTGGTTTGCCTTCGTGTGTCGCGCAATCACCTCACGACTCAGGAGAATGGCCGGGTGCTGCACGTCCTCGAACTGCCAGAGGCCGGCCCGCTTATCGCGAGCAAGCTGTTCGGCGACGGCATAGGGGACGTGATAGGGTAAGCCTTCACTGTTGAGCGCCGCAAAAGCGTATCCGCTGGTAATCAGGACGTTCGCAAGGTCGAGCCGCTGATTTCCGACGTTGGCGTAACAAGCGACGTAGGCGGTATTGTCCTTCTTCGCCACGGGTGCGCAAACGGGCTTGGTGTCCTTGATGTAGGCTGCGAGCACGGCGAGGGACGCCTCACCGCAATCGCGCTTCTTCCCGTGGTTGTCCGTGTAAGAAGTGCCACGCAAGCACGATTGGACGCCATAGAGCCGAAAGCGTTTGCCTTCCGAAATCCAGGTATCGCCGGTTTCCAATGTGATGCCGGGCAGCAGATCAAAGTATCCATCCGGCGCAGCTACAGCGGCTGATGGCAACAGGGTCGATAGAAGGAAAAGAGCCTTTCTCATTGACCCTTCACCCTCGGATCGGCCCACATTCCGAACGAGCCCTTTTGTCCAATCTCCTGCGCCTCGGCGAGATCGGGACGAACTGGCGTTCCGTCTGACTTTTTCGCGAGGCGAAGGGCGCCTAGTGAAAGAAGCTGCTCTTCAAACATGTCGACGGAATCGAGACTGCCGGGGAAATTGTAATAGCCGTAGCACGTCGCGTTCTGGAGTGGCGCACCTTCCTCGCTCACGAATGCACGGCAAAAGACGACCTTGGGGTTTTGCAGCATGATTTGAAGCTGCTGCTGCGCAAAGTCCTTACAGGTACCGGCGAAGTCTTCGCTGCGATTGACCATCTCCCCTTTGCAGGGCTCGAGCCCGTATAGGTGTAGCGTCGTCTTCTCGTCTACGCGGAAATCGGTCGGCGAGACCGCCTTGAAACCGGCTGTCGTTGAGTAGCCCTTGCGGTCAGCGACATTGCCGCTCCCGTCATAATACTCGATCACCAGCACGGTCTTTCCCGGAGCTGCCAGTGACTTGATGTAGTTCTTGTCGATGTCCGTGACGGACAATGCGGGCGATGCCATTACGCAACTTGCGAGCCCGGCGATGATGATCCGCTTCATTTTCTAGCCCTTATCCATATTGCTTCAATCTTCTCCCCCGCGAAAGGGGGTTTAAGTGTGCTCAGAAAAAGTGTAACGCTGAAGCAAATCGATGTCATGCATGCACTAACATAAACAGTTTTTCCTTTCAATCACAACACCGCGAGTTGGGCGGGAGACGATGTTAAAAAGGGCTAGAAAAGAAAGGATTTCGAACCAAGTTACGTTTGTCGGAGCAGCCCTCGTATCGCTTGTTTGCGGTGGAATCACTCAAGCCACTGACGTTCATGAAAACGCAATAACCAACGCAAATACAATAGCTTGGTCGAATCAGGAAGAACGTGCGCTCGCCGCCAATTTTGAGGAACGGTGGTCTGGATCTAAAAGTGAATTCGTGCTTGGCGCCGACGGCGTCGCAAAGCACGCAGCAGGCAGGCGTCAAAACCTCCAGAATTTGGGGGGACTGAAGCAACTTGATGCAGAGCAAGGCCAAGGAAAGCCGGAAATCGATACGGCACCCGATGTCGAAATCACGCGCGTTCCGACAGGGTCTCTAAACCAAATTGGTGCAAATCAGCAGCGGAGCAACGAAGTCAAAAGCTGTGGTCCGTCTCCGCTTAGCGCCGACGAAATCAGATCTTTGGTTGTCCAGACGGCGCACAAATACGGCGTCGATGAAGTCTTCGCGACGGCCATTGCCTGGGCCGAAAGCGGCTTTGATCAAAGCCGCAACTCTCCCAAGGGTGCGCGCGGGCCGATGCAGCTCATGCCGGCTACGGCCGCACGCTTTGGCGTCAAGGATGTCTGTGATCCGGCGCAGAACATTGAGGGCGGCATGAAGTACCTGCGGGTGCTGCTGGACGAGTTTCAAAACCCCCTGCTTGTCGCCGCCGCCTACAACAGCGGCGAACAGCGGATCTACGAACACGGCGGAATTCCGCCCTTCCAAGAAACAGTCGGGTACGTCGCCAAGGTCGTGAACTATCAGCTCGGCCTTCCTACGCCGGCGGCAAGAAGCAAATCGAGAAAGGCCGCTGACCGGGCGGACTCGGATGCGAGGGACAGCGGGGACGCCGGCGTCATCGATGTGAAAAAGACCGGCGCGTTTGTCGGCGGTGTGATGCATTTTTGAAGGAGAGAAGTATGCAGGTTGCAACGCAAACGGGGAAATCTCAGGCTGTAAAGCTTGCAGCCCTGATCGGTCTCGTGGCCGCAACTCAGTTGGTGGGGGCCGATATTGCCTTCGCACAGGGTGCAGGAGGAGGCGCCTTCGCGCCGCTTCAAACCGCCGTGCAGATGATCGTCGATTTCATCACCGGCCCCTTCGGCCGCCTGATGGCGATCATTGCCGTCATCGGCCTTGGCTTTCTCGCCTTCGCCGGCCGCCTTTCGTGGTTCACGGCGGGCGCGGTCGTGATCGGCATTGGCCTCGTGTTCGGCGCGCCGGCGATCGTTGATCAGATGATTTCGTCTGTCGGCGGCGGGAACTGATCATGAGCGAGTTTCAGGACGAAAGACCCGCCCTGACGCCGCTGGTGATCGGGCTAACCCGGTCGCCGACGCTTTGGGGCGTGCCGTACATGGCGGTGGTGCTGATCGTCGGCATCACCATCATCGGCTGGCTGGCAACGAACCATCTGCTGGCGTTGCTCATCGCGCCGGTCGCCTACCTTGTCCTGTTCTCGCTCTGCACCTGGGACAACAAGATCCTCGACGTGCTGCAGGTGACGTCTCGGAAGACGCCGCGCACGCCCAACAAGCGCTTTTGGGGCACCAATTCTTACGGACCGTAACCATGCTGAAAGTCGTCAAAGAAGAGCTTGGGTTTGGCCGGGTCGCTGGAAATGAGCGGCCCACGTCGACTCATATTCCGTATCTGCGCCACGTCTCAGATACGGTGATCGGGCTGGAGAACAGCTCGCTTTTGAGCGTGATCAAGCTGGATGGCCTGTTCTTCCAGACGGAAGATCAGGCTGAGCTCAACATGCGCTCGGTCGTGCAAAACACGATGATACGGGCCCTAGGGTCCAGCCGCTATTCGCTTTGGTCTACCGTGATCCGCCGAGAAGTCGAAACGGAAATCGGCGGCGCGTATGATGAATCATTCTGCGACCTTTTGAACAAGCGCTACATGGAGCAACTGCGCCATAAGCGCATGTTCACGAACGAAATTTACCTGACCATCGTGCGCTCCGGCATGCGGGGCGCACTTGGCCTCAGTGATACGCTGAAGAGGATCTTCGACAAGGCAAACAAGGACGCGCGGGCCCAGCAAACGCGCGAAGATGTCACGGAGCTCGAAGAGCTGATCGGCAACATAGTGCGCGATCTGCACAAGTATGGAGCCCGGGCGCTCGGCATTACCTACCGTCGCAGAAACGACGACGAGGCCAGAATTGAAGGGAAGGAGCAGCAGGAAAGGGGCGAGCCGTATTCCGAGCTCTGCGAATTCTTCAATACGATCCTGACCTGTGGCGTGCCCCGCAAAATGCGCCTGCCCCGCATGGGAATCCGCAATTACGTCGGCACGTCGCGACTGCATTTCATCAAGCGGACCATGCAGGCTCAAGCGGCGGTCGATGAAGACAGCCGTTTTGGGGCGCTGTTATCGATCAAGGAATATCCGCCCTTTACCGGCCCGGGTATGCTCGACGGCCTGTTGCAGGTGAACCACGAATTCATCCTGACGCAATCCTTCACGATCGCCGACAAGCCAATTGCGCAAGAGCGCATCAGCCGCCTCCAGCGGCAAATCCGGGCATCGGACGAGTCCGGCAGTTCGGTCGAGCAAGATATCGACTTTGCACTCAATAGCCTCATGAACCAGGAAGCCGTGTTCGGTTTCCACCATCTTTCGCTTCTGTGCCTCTCCCGCGATCTGCAGGGCATAAGCCGCACGGTTTCCGAACTCGGCGCCTGCCTCACCGACATGAATATCAACTGGCTTCGCGAGGATCTGAACCTCGAAGCCGCGTTTTGGGCACAGCTTCCCGGCAACCACAGCTACATCGCCCGCAAGGCGATGCTCTCGAGCGCGAATTTCTCCGGTCTCTCGTCGATGCACAATTTCGCGACCGGACAGGCTGATCGCACTCATTGGGGACTGCCGATCACCATTCTCGAAACCACGTCGCAAACCCCGTACTGGTTTAACTTCCATCGTCGCGACATCGGCCACTTCCTCGTCACCGGCCCCACGGGTTCTGGCAAGACGGTCGCATTGACGTTCCTGCTGGCGCAGGCAATGCGGGTGTCGCCGACGCCGAAGTCCGTCTTCTTCGACAAGGACCGCGGCGCCGAAATCTTCGTGAGGGTGATTGGCGGTTCCTACGAGGTTCTGTCGCCAGGGACGCCAACCGGTTTCAACCCACTCCAGCTCGATAACACCGGCCCCAATCGCGAATTTCTACTGCGGCTGCTGAAGGCAATGCTGCGACCCAGCGATCGCAGCGACTTCACCCAGGAAGACGAGGATACACTTGAACGGGCGATCGTCCGTCTGATGCAGGAGCCTGCGGCGGAGCGCAATCTGCCGAACCTAGCGGGTCTTCTGGTCGGCCGTTCTCGGGCGGACGCCAACGACCTTCATTCTCGTCTCCGCCCATGGATCGACGGCGAAAAGGCATGGCTTTTCAATGCGCCACATGACGTCCTCTCCTTCTCTGGTCGTAGCGTCTTCGGTTTCGACATGACGAACATCCTCGGTAACGAGGATGTTCGCACGCCGGCTCTGATGTACCTCTATCACCGCCTGGACGAATTGCTGGACGGCAACCCGGTCATGTTCTTCATGGACGAGGGCTGGCAGCTCCTCACGGACGAGACCTTTTCGGCCTTCATCGTCGACAAAATGAAGACCATCCGTAAGTTGAACGGCATTGTCGGTTTCGGCACCCAGTCCGCCGCGGATATCGCCAAAGCAAAAGCTTCGCATACACTCATCGAGCAGTCGGCGACCAATATTCATTTCCCGAACCCTCGGGCCGACGAAGACAGCTACATCAAGCGTTTCGGCCTGACGGTGAAGGAATTCAAATTCATCAAGAACACCCCGCCGGAAAAGCGAACCTTCCTGATCAAGCACGGCAATGACTCGGTCATCGCCCGGCTTGATCTCTCCACCATGCCCGATCTCGTGAAGGTGCTTTCCGGGCGCAAGGAGACAGTCGAGGAGTGCGCGGCGCTTCGGGAACGATATGGCGACGAGCCTGAACATTGGCTGGCCGAATTTTGCGGATGGGAGAAGGCCGAATGAGGAACAGTCCTGCTCTCGGTGTAATCTCTGCGCTTTGGCTCGGTGTTTCCGGACCGGCGCTGTCGCAAGTGCCGGTCATTGATGGTGAGGTTCTCGGAACCGACACCAAACGCGACGCCACAACGACCGAAATCGAAAAGACGGATAGCGACCGTCACACCGTCAGCAAAAGCGTCACCTGCTCGATGTATCGGCCCGGCAGAAGTGGCAACGCCGCCTCGGCGGCGACCGCCAATCCGGAAATCGTCGGGCTCGTGAAGCGCGTCGCCCAAGAGGAAGGCGTTGATGAAAGCCTCTTCATGGCGCTCGTCTACCAGGAAAGTCGGTTCAATCCGTGCGCAAAGTCGCCGGTCGGCGCGATCGGCCTTTCTCAGCTCATGCCCGGCACGGCGAAAGACCTCGGCGTCGATCCGCACAACATCGAGCAGAACCTTCGGGGCGGTGCGCGCTACCTGAAACAGCAGCTTCGCCGGTTCAACGGCAACACCAATCTGGCTCTGGCTGCCTATAACGCGGGACCGGGAAACGTCCAGAAGTATGGCGGCATACCCCCGTTTAAGGAGACGCAGGGGTATGTCGCAAACATCACCCAAAAGTGGCTCCCGGCCTTCGGCGGTTCTGACGTTGCCAATATCCCGGTGCATTATGGCGGCGGATCGACGTCCTTCACCGGCATGCGCGATTCCACGATCAATTCCATGGCGACGTCACAGGCGATCGGAGAAAGCAGCGGCAACGTCGCGTCTTGGCTGCAGCAACTGAGCGCAATGTCCAGTGGCACGATCCAGGACAGTTGGGACCACAACTCCGGCGCCCGCAATGCCAATTTGGAAATGATGAACCAGGCTATTCGCCTCGGCACGTCGATGGCGGACCTTATGAACTCCCGCAACGCGGTCGATCTCAGCGGCCTGTCCGGATCATCACGCACGAGCGATTTCAAAAGAAATGACAACAAGGGCGATCGTGAAACGACCGGTGTTTGCGATCCCCGGCAGGGGCTCGAATGGAGCCCGACTGAGAAAGCTTGCGTCCAAAAGCGGGAACGTGAGGAGAACGTAAAACTGATGTTGAACGCTCAATGAGGAGAACTGCCATGAAACGTTTGATTTTGACGGCGTATTCGGTGGCCGCCCTTGCGTCCTCGGCTTTGGCGCAGGTCCCGGTGATTGACGGTGCCAATCTTGAGATTGCACAGAGAACGTCGAAGACGACCGATGATATTCTCGGCACCAACAAGGAAGTCCTGAAAACGGTCCAGGAGACCCTTCAGGCGGTCACCGGTGATCGCGGTAGCGATGCCAACCAGATGCAGAATCTTGCCGTCGGCAATGGATTTAGCGTCTCCCAAATGCCGTCGTTCGATAGCCTTATGTCCGGCGGCGTTCCGAACTTCGGCAGTATGGGCGGTGATGTCTCCAAAGTCGCTACGACCTTCATCAACGGCTTGCAACTGGTGAAAAATCTGTCCGGCCAAGCGGGCAGCTCCTTTTCGGGCGACAAGTCCTACGAGGAGATGGTGAACACCGTTCTTGGTGTTGCCGCCCTAGTGACGGGTTCCCAGCAGGCCGTCCAGACCCGCCGCACCTCTTTTGAGCAGGCAGGCGCAAATATCGGCCAGGCCAAGGACATCAAGGGCTCGATCGACCAGAACACACAGCTTCAGGTGCAAGCCGGGCTGACGATCAATGAACTGATCGGCGTGATGAATGGTGCCGTGTCGTCTCTCCAGGCCGACAACCAAAGGCGCTTGACCGACATCTCCAACTCGAAGAAGGCCCTGAGCTACAGTGACCAGTAAAATCACGATACCAGCGAAGGTGCTTTTTCCTCTGCTGATCGCGGCCGGCCTCGCCGGCTGCGGTACAGCGGCGAAGGAAAAGACCGCGCCTTGCAAGAGACCTGCACTGACCTCCTACGCGCCGGATCCGCGTCCCGAATGTGGCCCGATGATGAGTATCAACGACGACGCAGCAGCCGCCTTTGCGGCGATCGACGCAATGATGGCTGAATAGGACGATTGCGACGATGCAGGATTTCCTTGGTACGCTGCTCGACAGAATTGAAGAGACAGGTGCGAATTTCTCCGCCAGAGCATACGGGATCGTTGGCGACGAGGTGGTGCCGCTACTCACCATCATGTTCCTCGCATATGTGGCCTATTACGGGCTGCAGCTCTTCATGGGAACCGCCCGCGTCAGCGTCACAGAGATCATCGGCCGCGTGGCCCGTATGCTGATCATCCTGGCCCTGATCAGGGAGTGGGATTACTTCAACACGCTTTTTTACTCTTGGATGAATAACACGCCGGAAGATGTCGGCCGGGCGATCCTGACCGCCACGGGCACGGGAATTACGGAGCCGACAAACGGCCTGTCGATGATCTGGAGAACGGCCAACGAAGCGGCCTCCGCCTTTGCCGAGCAATCTGGGTACTTTTCGGTCCTGCCATCCATGGTCGGTTTTCTGATCATGTTTGCCGTCGCGGTATTTATTGCCGTGGCGCTGGCAATCCTGCTGCTTGCCAAGGTGATGATGTGGGTGCTGATCGGGACCGCGCCAATCTTCATCGGTTGCATGCTGTTCGAGCAGACGCGAGGTTTGGGCGTCGCCTGGTTCCAGCAAGTGTTGATGTATGCGCTGATCCCGTTGTTCGTCTATGTCGTGGCGGCATTCCTGATCGCAGCCATGGACCCGGAATTGACGAAGGTCAGCAACGCTGCAAACCAGCGACGCCTCCAGCTCAGCGACATTTCCGCCTTCCTGCTGCTGTGCGCCGCCGGCGCGTTTGTCCTCTTCAATATTCAGGTTCTCGCCCAAGGCATTACCGGTGGTGTCGCCGCCGGCATTGGCAATGTAGCGCGCGCTGTCGGTCGATTTGCGGGTATCTCCGCGCCAATGTCAGCACTGTCGGGAGGCCGAAAGCTTGCAGGAGCCGTCGGCAATGCCGGCATGCAGGCAAGGGCGCGCACCCATGAAGGCATGAGGGCCAATATTCGAAATGCCGCTGCTGAGGCGATGCAGAACCGCATCAGCAGCAACAGCACGCCTCGCTGAGGCGCGAACGTAGGGGCTAGGTTTAAGGGCTAGACGAATGGCAGATACGAATGAAGCAGTCCTTCGAAGCTATTTCCAGGACGGCGATCGCTGGGAGCAGGAAATCGTAAAGAAGGCCAAGCGATCGCGAACGCTCGCTTGGTTCGTCACGACGATTTTCGGTGCGATAACCGTGCTGTCATTGACGGCGCTGGTGATGCTCGTGCCGCTGAAGAGTTTCGAACCGTATATCGTCGAGGTCGACAAAAACACCGGCTATATGGAGGTCAAGAACGGCCTCACGAAGTCGGCAAACCTCACGGATCAACAGGCGGTCACTCAGGCCAACGTCGTGCGCTACATTCGTTCGCGTGAAGGCTATGATCCCTTTGCCATTGAGCAGAACTTCGGCATCGCCGCTCTGCTCTCTACGGGCGACGCGGCCCGCGAGCTTCAGGAGCTCTATAGCGCGGCAAACCCGAATAACCCGGCGAGAGCCTTGGGCAAAAACAAGAGCATAACCGTCGACATCAAGTCCGTGACCTTCTCCAATGCGAGCACGGCTCTGGTGCGTTTTTCGACGACCGAGAAATCCGACACCGACTCGATCACCCGGCATTTTATTTCGGTCGTCCGGTATCGCTATACGGACACCCCAGCGACCAATGAATGGCGCTTCGAAAATCCGTTGGGCTTCCAGGTCTACAACTACCGTCGCGATCAAGAGACGGTGACACCCGGAGGCGATAAATGATCAAACGCCTCCTGCTTTCTGCGGCCTTCACGGCCGCTGTGATGACTCACGTCCATGCTGCCCAGGCACCACGGCCCGGCTCGCTCGATTCTCGTGTCACCAGCGTCGTCTACCAGTCGAACAATGTGGTGAAGGTTTCCGCCACCTACGGCATCTCCACCATGATCATCTTTGATGAAGACGAGAAATTCGAAACGATTTCGCTCGGCGACACCGATAGCTGGCAGGTTGCCCCTTCCGAAAAGGGCAACATTCTGTTCGTGAAGCCGATTGCGAAGAACGTCGCCACCAACATGAACGTTGTGACCACAAAGAGGATCTATTTCCTCGAGCTCAACGACCATGCGCCGACCGACGGCAAACAGGTCTTCGGCATCCGGTTCGTCTACCCAGAGAAGGACCTGAACGCCTCGCTCCGCAAGGAGGCGGAGTACCGGGCGGCGAACCCGAATATGGCGAATATCGACAAGGCAAACGTCAACATCGACTATTCGTTTTCCGGCGACCCATCGCTGAAGCCTACGATGATCTTCGACGACGGGAAAAAGACCTTCTTCAAGTTCGGCAGCCGCGTGCCGGCGATTTTTGCCGTGCAGTCGGATTTTTCCGAGACGCTGCGCAATTTCCGCAAGGAGGGCGAATACATCGTCGTCGATGGTGTCGCGACACAATATACGCTCCGCGACGGCAACCAGTGGACCTGCATCTTCAACCTTCGCAAGCCTGACTTCGGCGCTCCGGATCCGGACATTCTCGGTCCGGCTCATGACACCAAGGCGACGAAACGTAGGAGGAGCGGCAACTAATGAAGCGCAGCCCCGAACTTGAGGCCATGACGACGGCCGACGAAACGGCGGTCAGCAATCGGAATGCTGGACGAAATCAAACTCTCGGCATGGCCGCCCTTCTCCTGGGTGGCGCTGTGGCCGCTTATTTTGTCCTTGCGACGGCTGGCGACAAGCCGCGTGATGTCGCCGACAGCGACGAGGAGTTTCAGACGACGACTTTTCGGCCACCGTCCTTTGTCCGCGACGATGAGAAGCCGGAACCGGAGCCCGAACAAGAAGTCATCAACCTGCCAACGCCTCCGGAGGTGGTAGAGGAAACCGTCGATACGACCGAGTTCAAGGTTCCAGCGCCGCCAGAGGTCGTCGAACAAACGCCTGAAGCTGCGCCGGTCGAAGAGTTTCCCGAGCGGTATAAATCGGGCCTGATTTCGCTCGACCAGAAAGGAAACGGGAGCGGTAACGGCAGCCTGACAGGCGAAGGCGAATCCGGATTGACGGTTGCCGGCGAGGACCGCAACAGCAAATACCTGGCTGCGGCTGCGGGCCTTGCGGACCGGAGCGCCAAGGCCCGGCAGATCGAGCGCATCGATGCGATGATACCGGAAGGAACTTTGATTCCCGGAATCCTCGAGACGGCCATCAACAGCGATCTGCCCGGCCAGATCCGCGCCATCACCTCCCAGGATGTCTATTCCTTCGACGGCCGGCGTGTTCTGATCCCGACCGGAACGCGCCTCATTGGCGAATATCAGTCGGAAGTGACCCGCGGACAAAAACGCATCTTCGTCATCTGGACCAGGCTTATTCGCGATGATGGCGTTTCCGTGCGCCTCAACTCAATCGGCACGGACAGCCTGGGCCGGTCTGGCTTGACCGGTCATGTCGACAACAAGTACCGCGAACGGTTCGGAGCGTCGATCATGCTCTCTATCGTCGGCGGCGCTGCCAGCTATCTGACCGGATATAGCAGTCAGGAAGCCTCCGACAACAGCGACGATGCCGCACGGGGCGAAGAGATCGCGCGGGAGACCATCGCGCAGACCTTCAGCGACATGGCGAATACGGTTCTCAGTGAAAACCTCCGTATTCCTCCCACCATCAGCGTCAGCCAAGGCGAGCGAATCTTTGTCTACGTGCGCCAGGACCTCGATTTCAGCGCCATATACGACGATCCGGTCACCGAAGCGATGAGGGAGATCCAACGTGAACGTCGCGGCAGGTAACACGATCAAACGCGATCCTCATTATTTCCTCAATCGCGCTCTCGAACCGATCAAGCAGTTCCTCGATGAGCCGAAGGTGGTCGAAATAGCCGTCAATAAGCCGGGCCACGTCTATGTAGAGCGGTTCGGGGCCGATCATATGGAGCACCATCTGATCGACGCCCTGACGGCCGATGAAATCCAGAACATCGGCGAGCGCGTTGCGGCGGCGACCAATCAGTTTGTCAGTCGCTCCAAGCCGATCCTCAGTGCGGCGCTTCCAACCGGAGAACGCATCCAGATCGTCCTGCCGCCGGCCGCCCCTGACGGTGGCTCGATCTCGATCCGCAAGCAGGTGATGAACAACTTCACGCTCGAGGAATATCGCGACAACGGCTCGCTCGACAAAGTCTCAGTGGCCGTCGGCGGCCTCAGCGACATCGACCGGGAGCTGATCGGACATCTGCGCGCGAGCCGGATTTACGATTTCATTCATACCGCCATCACCAAGCGGGTCTCAATCCTGATCAGCGGCGGCACCTCATCCGGCAAGACGACCTTCCTCAACGCCTGCCTGAAGAGTGTGGATCCGCATGAGCGGATTATCACCCTCGAAGACACACGCGAGTTGTTCCCGCCCCAGCCGAATACGGTCCACCTGATCGCGTCAAAGGGTGATCAGGGCACCGCGGACGTGACCATTCAAAACCTGCTCGAGTCGTCGCTGCGCATGCGTCCGGATCGTCTGTTCGTCGGCGAAATTCGGGGCGCGGAGGCATTCTCCTTCCTGCGCGCGATCAACACAGGCCATCCGGGCAGCATGTCCACTGTTCACGCTGATACGCCGATGGGCGCTTACGAACAGCTCGCCATGATGATGCAGCAAGCCGGCATGGCAGCGGGTTTTTCCAAGCAGGATCTCATGTCCTATATCCAGATGGTGATCCCGATCGTCATCCAGCTCCGCCGTGATGGCGGCAAGCGCGGCGTCTCCGAAATCTTCTTTGCGCGGGATGAAGCATGAGCAAGGGGCTCCAGGCCTTCTATCTGCTCTTCTGTGCCGGGATAGCGTTCGTTGTCTGGATGCTTGGGTACGGCTTGGGTCTCCAGCTCTTCTATAGGGACGGGCGGGTTCTCGAAGCGACCATGACGAGCAACCCTTTTGTGCCGGTTCAGCAATTCTGGATTTATCGCACGAGCCCTGCTCTGCAGAAGGTCGCGCTTGGCTCTATTGTGCCGGCGCTGATCGTCGCCGGCCTGGTCGCATACCTCGGCTTGAGGCCGACAAGCAGCCCTTTGGGCGATGCGGCCTTTCAGGACATCGCCTCTCTTCGGCGCGGCAAATGGTTCCGCAAACACGGGCATATCTTCGGCCTCATAGGGCGCAGCATTCTCCGCACGAAGGACGATCGGCATCATTTGATCATCGGCCCGACGCGCTCCGGTAAAGGCGCGGGCTATGTCATCCCGAACGCGCTCATGCACGCAGGTTCGATGATCGTCACCGATCTCAAGGGTGAGGTTTTCAAGGCGACCGCGGGCTATCGCCGCCAGAACGGCAGCCAGGTCTTTCTCTTCGCGCCAGGGTCAGAAAAGACCAACCGCTACAACCCGCTCGATTTCGTCCGGACGGAGCGCGGCAATCGCACCACTGACATTCAAAACATCGCCAGCATTCTGGTGCCCGAGAACACGGAATCGGAAAACTCGGTCTGGCAAGCAACAGCGCAGCAAGTCCTTGCCGGCGCCATCAGCTACATCACCGAAAGCCCCTTCTATAAGGATCGACGCAACCTCGGCGAGGTCAATTCCTTCTTCAACAGCGGCGTCGATCTGCAGGCACTGATGAAGTACATCAAGGAAAAAGAGGCCTACCTGTCGAAGTTCACTGTCGAGAGCTTCAATTCCTATATCGCTCTATCCGAACGCGCGGCCGCCTCGGCGCTTCTGGATATCCAGAAGGCCATGCGGCCTTTCAAGAATGAGCGGATCGTTGCGGCCACCAATGTCACCGACATGGATTTGCGCGCGATGAAACGCCGGCCGATGTCGATCTATCTGGCGCCGAACATCACCGACATAACTTTGCTGCGCCCTCTCCTCACCCTATTCGTGCAGCAAGTGATGGATATCCTCACGCGCGAGCACGACCCCAATTCTCTTCCCGTCTATTTTCTCCTCGACGAGTTCCGGCAGTTGAAGCGGATGGACGAAATCATGACGAAGCTGCCATATGTGGCTGGCTACAACATCAAGCTCGCCTTCATCATCCAGGACCTGAAAAACCTCGACGAGATTTACGGCGAAACCTCCCGTCATTCGCTGCTCGGCAATTGCGGCTATCAGCTCATTCTCGGCGCCAACGACCAAGCCACAGCAGAGTACGCATCCCGCGCGCTCGGAAAGCGCACGATCCGTTATCAGTCGGAATCGCGCACGATCGAATTGCTGGGCCTGCCGCGCCGCACAAAGGTAGAGCAGATTCGCGAACGGGATCTGATGATGCCGCAGGAGGTCCGGCAAATGCCAGAGAACAAGATGATCCTGCTCATCGAAGGCCAAAGGCCGATCTTCGGGGAAAAGCTACGGTTCTTCGCAACGCAGCCATTCAAGTCGGCGGAAGCGTTTTCGCAGACCAACATCCCGCACGTGCCAGAGGTCGAATATCTGCCCCCAAAGGCCGTTCCGGCCACGACCCCAGAATATGCGAAGGGAGAAGGTTCCGCGGAGGTGCTCTCGCCGAAGCCCAGGGAAGAAGAGAAACTGGTGACGGCCGCGACGATCGAGCAGGTTGCCGTAAAGCTAGACGTTGTTCCAGTGGAGAACGCTGCTCCTACCGCGAAACGAACCGTCAACAAAAACGCGCTGCGACTGAAGCCAAAACCGGCACCTGCCAAGACGGAGCCTGAAGCGTCATCAAGCCTTGCGGCAATGGAAGCCCGGATAAAGGCGATTGAGGACGGCCTGACACCAAAAGCTGCGCAGCTCAAGGCGACGGTCGAAACAAAGGTCGAAAAGCTCGGCGGTAAGTCAGCGACTGCGCGCCGCAATTACATGGACATCTTCAACACGACGATACCTGATCCCGTCGAGGTTGGGGTGGCAGCCGAATCGTGATCAACGGTCTGAAATAGGGGAACCAATGGGCGAATGGCGGTGGCGAAATGGACTCTTTACCTCTTTGCGCTTGCGAGAGAGAGCCGCGGCAGCTTTGCGTACCTACCGAGAAGCGGAGGCGCGCTTTCATGCGCTTCAAGAAAAGAAGGATGCACTGGACGCCGAGGAGCGGGTCATACTGCATATATGGGCAGTGAAGCTGTCAAAGGCCTCACTCAGCCCGGAAGATTGCGAAGAGTTCCAGACCGCATATCGGTCGCTCGGCGAGCGGCGCCTAGAACTTTTCGAGCCCTGGCAGGCCGCTAACGCGGACTTGGTATCTGCTCATGAAGACGCGAAGCGCTTGTTGCAGGAGATCGGTTCAGGGTTCGGCGAGACGCCTGACGTGTCAAGTTGCGTACACATGCGCGACATCGTAACAGAGAAAGGACAGTAGGTTACGTACTCACCGCGTGGCGCATTCCATTGGTCGCGCATCGATTTGAGGTCATGATGCCCCATAAACTTGAGACCAAGACGCCAAATTCCATTGATGTTCATGTCGGCAGCCGTATCCGCTTGCAGCGCGCGCTCAAAGGAATGAGCCAGACGACATTGGCCGAAGGGCTTGGCGTCACTTTCCAGCAGGTTCAGAAATACGAGAAAGGCACGAACCGGGTTGGATCGAGCAGGCTACAGGCCATCGCCAACATTCTCGGTGTACCCGTGGCTTGGTTTTTCGAGGACGGACCCGTGACCCCTCCTACTTCGCAAGGACTGGAGCAGGGAGCCGGCAGGGAAATTACGGACTTCCTGAACTCTGCCGAGGGGCTGTCGCTCAATCGCGCTTTTCTAGCGATTCAGGACGAGAAGGTCCGAGGGAAGGTCGTTGACCTGGTTAAAACCCTGGGAAGAGAGTCTTCGTTGTAAGACCGGAATCAATTGGGGCGGTCGGTGCGCGCACCGGCCCATCGTACGAGGGTTGGCATGCTTCACATGCCCACCTGGATAAGTAAGCCGGCACCTAGAACGGCCAGAAGCTTCCCAGGTATGCCGCTGTCTCGTTTACCCATCCCATGGTGTCGCGATACCAGCTCGAAACCGTTTCCAAAGCCAGTTGGACGCAGCCGAGAAAAAACACAAAGAGGATCACGACGCCAAAGAACTTACCAAACCCCTCGTCGCCTTTCGTGTCATTGCTCTGGATGACGTATTGCTGCCGGTTATCGTTCAACATCTTCCCTTAACGGTCCCGATCGTCGCGGTCGCGTTCCTTCTGTTCGATCTGTTCCTGCTCAAGCTCCTCGAGACGAGGGATATGCTGTTGGGCGGGATCTGTGCGCGTCGTCTCCCCTGTCCGTTGTGCGGCGTCCCGAACCTTATTTAACCGATCTTCCAGTCGATTTGTAGCATCAACGACGGAGGCGAGCTCGTGAGCTTCCCGCGCGTCGTTATCGATCGGCGTCCGTTCGGCTTCCTCGCCGCGCAAATCGCGCTGCAGTTCATCGACGGTGTCGGCAGACGAAGTCCCCACCTTGTCCTTTGCCTCGGACGGACGATCGGGATTATTTTCCGCCTGATCAATCGCTCGTTGCAGATCCTGCTCGGCTACCTCTCGAAGGTTGCTGTTGCCCGCGACCGCCAATTGCGCCGCTCGCTCCACCGCCCGCTCAAGCCCGGCCTGCATTGCTGCCTTGCCGCCGGCCGAAAACTCGCCGGCCTCGATCCGATCAAGCCCGTCGCGGTAGTGATCGATATCGGTCATGGCCTCATTGCCGACCTCGACGACAGCCTTGCCGTGCTTGGCGACCGCGGCATCCCATGCCTCGTCGACCGGATCGCCGGGCTCATTGCGCGCCTCCTCGCCGCCCTGCTCCGCCAACGCCTCCTTGCGTTGTTCGTAGAGTTCAACCAGCTCACGCTTCTGGTTGACGAAATCTCGCGCTAAGCCCGCGACCTCATCGAAGTCGGCGCGATCATCTGGAGCCACGGTTCGCTCCAGTTTGAACAATGCCGTTTCGACCCTCTTCTCGTAAGCCTCAAACTCTGCTCGTGTCGTTTCGCGCAATTTTTGACCCTCCAAGACCATCTCTTGGACCGTAACCAAATTGGCGCGGAAATTCGATCCGAAATCTGCATGAATAACGCTGGCACCTTCCGGCATTGTCGATGCCAAAATCCCGGATTCTAAGTATTCCTGGTAATGTTTGGCATAGGCAACGGTCTGGCGATCTCCACCCACCACGGCGACCTTCTGCCAAGATTCCTGCGCCATTATGATGTACTGGCGGCTCCTGTCGCTCTTTGCGATCGTTCGCCGGCCGCTGCGCTTGGCGTCATACCGGGCCTGCGCCGGCTCGCTCGTTCCGACATGCTCCGTGCGTCCGTCGCGGCTCACCGGCCGAACCTGCGTGCGCGTGAAAGCCGGCGGACTGGCAAACTCGCGCCGATCGGTCATTTCCATCTCAATGCCGTGTTGCCGCGCCTTCTCAGCCATGACAGAGCGCCATTCACGAAACACGGCTGGTGTCGTCTCGATGCGATCGCCGGCATCCGATCTCATGGCGACGATCGCATGCGCATGCACATGCGGTCGCTTGCCCCCATCCCCCGCTTCTTTCGGGTCGCTGGCAGGATCGTGCATGGCGAAGACGTAGCGATGGCCTGCAAACTGGTGTGCCAGGAAGTCGCGCGCCGCACGCTCGAACGATGCCACGTCGGTCCCAGCCCGCGCCGACATGATGACATGCATTACGTCGCGGCTCTTTCGGCTATGCAGCTCGCTGCGCCATTCCTTTTGCACCAGATCGCCAGCCGCCTTTTCGTCAGATACCGGACGGCCGCGGTCATCGCGCACGTCCTGATGCTGCTCGCTCAGGCCACGCAAACGGCTGGCGCCAAACTCCACGCCATTCCCGTACCCATGAAACGAGAACGTCGCGCTGGCCTCGCTGGCGGCCGCACTGACATCATATCGGCTTTGAATGATGCCGGCCGCTTTCGCGTCTCCTGTCAGCCGCTCACCCTGCCCGCTTCTAAGGACGACGAGCCCTGTAACCGATATTGATCGGCCTGCTATTTTCGCGATGGCATAGGCATAACGGCGATCACCAAAGCCGCTCGATAACGCGCTCCGCACCTGCTCATGCAAGGCGTCCCCGGACGCAAGGCCGGAAGTCGCTATCTCGACGCTGAAGCTCGCGATGTCACGGCTTTCGGCGCGGTTCTGGAAAAGGTGATCCCAATCACCGCGCACCCGGGCCAATTCCTCGCGCCCCTCAAGAACTCTGCCGCTTTCGTCCTCAACCTTCAGTTCCCCGGATCGGGACACGTAGTTCAGCATCGCCCCGACGCGCGCCCCGCCCCCATAGGATGCCATTTTGACAACCGCCGGCTGGCTTCCCTTAGCGATGGCGGCAAGCCTCGCCTCCATCCGCCGGCTTGCCGCGGTCGCCGGCACGGCCGGCGTTCGAGGAGCTCTTCGGCTCTTCGATCCGGTGCCCCCTGTACCACCAGAACCACCGGCGCCGAGCTGCGCCAATTCTTTGAGCCGCTTGCGCATCTCTTCCTCGGCCACAGCACCCCGCCCACCCGACGCCATCTCATGCAACAGGGCTGCACGCCTCTGTTCCCATTCGCTGGTGAATGCACCGAAGAAGATTTCCAAAAGCTACTTCTCCCCTCGGCGCTGATATCCGGCCCGCCGCGCCAAAGAGCGAAGCTCGCTCATCACTGCCGCCTGAATGCGTTGCACGTTCTGAAGGTTGATATCCAGTTCACCTGGATGGACGCCGCAGCCACTGTTGAGAGCCCTTGCGACCTGATTGAGATTGATGCCGATCATCCGCATATCTTCAAGCAGCGCCGCCATCACCAGGCGGTCCTCCCCCGTCAGGATCGGCCGAACGCCCGCCCCTTCCAAATTCAAGGAACGGAAAAAGCTGGAGACGGTCATGCCCGCGTCGGCTGCGGCCTTCTCGATGGCGGCATGCTCCTCACCCGTCACCCGCACATGCAGGGTTCGTTCTTTCTTCACTGGCTGCAAAGGCGCGGTGAACTTCCCATCGTCCATACGGCCTCTGCCCCCTACTGGCGCTTGCGACAGCTGATCGAGGGCACGTCCCTCGATTGTGGAAAATGGCGTAGCACATTTTTCCGTATCCTGCCATCAACAATATGAAACCATTCAATCTAACAACGCCGAGCCGCGCTCGCTTCGCTCGTCCGTTTGAACTTTCAGGGGCCGGGACTTCGCCCGGCCCTTTGCTCGTGGGGACGCTCACCAGGGTTCACCTCCGAAATCCGCTTCTGGAGGTCCTTGTCTGCCCCCCGTACTCAGCCGCAAGGGACGCTCCGCTCTTCGCCCTTGCCGCTTGCGTGCGAGCGTCAGTATCGGTCCTTACGCGGCTCCGGGGTTCACTGATCGGGCGGCGATTTCAGGGAGTGGTCGCCTCTCATGTCGTGTGAAAATTTCACACGAGTTAGTCACACGATCTTCTCACATGAACACACCGACACAGCGTGGGGACAATTGTTCACACGCTACGCACTTGGTTTAGTAGAACAGATCGCCTACACCATATGGTAGCAGAGTGTTTTCAATGTCGTGTGAGCGCTTACTCACATCGTGCGTCCGTATAGCTTCGAATTGCCGTGCGGACGCCCAACAAGCCACCGAGATATCATTCGGCTGGCAAAAGGAGTTGTCACATATGCCACTATGCATCTCAGCCGTCAGCGGCAAAGGGGGAGCCGGAAAGACGACGGCAGCAATCTTGATCGCTGGGGAGTATGCCCTTCAAGGAAAGCGCGTCCTTCTCATCGATGCCGACGGCCGGCAAAACCTTCAGGAATGGTGGAAGCGTAGCGAAGCGAAAGACAACCTTCCTGAAAACATCGAGCTCGTCACCGCTGCACGCCAGACCGCCGTCCAACACCTTCTGGACAACGACGCAAACAGGTTTGACGTCGTTTTGATGGATACGCCCGGCCAGGACACGGTTCTGAGGGATACCATCATCGCCGGGTCACACATCGTCCTGACGCCTATCCAGCCAAACCAAGATGAGATCAAGGCTGCAGGGCAAGCCGCGGCCGACACAGCCGATATCTCCGACAAAGTAGGACGACTGATCCCCCACGCTAATTTCGTTACCAGGATAACCCTGCCGGCCAGAGCGCTGGAAGCATATCGATTGATCAGACCGTTCGTGCAGAATCTACGCGAAGGCGGCTACAACTCCCATCTGCTCGACACCGAGCTTGTGGAGCGGAATTGCTATCGTGAGATCCGCAACGGTTACGGCACCCTGCAGATGCTGGAACTCACCGATCCGGTGAGAAAGGCGAGAGCGGAAGTGATGAGCCTGGTCCAGGACATCGAAGGGATTCTATCAGGGCAGAAAGAGGAAGTAGCCAATGGGTAAGGGTCAAACTACGGTTTCAGATTTTGCAGTCGCACCGCGTCGCAGCCGCGCAGTGAACACTACGACGCAGGACGACGCTCCTCTCTCCGCGGAAGGGCAAGTAGAGCAAACGCCGCCTCACAATCAGCCTCTAACACCACCACCCGTTGGCGTTGCGGCTGAAGCGACGAGCCGTCTGATTGCGCCGACAGAAGAAGCCCGGCGCGAGCGGTCGGTGAGCAAAGCCCTGCAGCGAGAAGATTCGAGAGTTCGCTTGCGTGACCTGAAGAGGGCGCGCGATCGCGAATCCAAACATTACGTCAACTGCCCGCTGAACTATGAGACGAAGAAACGGCTGGAGAGGGCCTCCTTCGAGAACGACGTGAAGATGACCAAAATCATGCAGGCGGCGATCGATCAGTATCTTAAGGATAACGGGTATTGATAGAGGACGGCCGCGCTTCCTTCTCGGTGTCGTCCCCGGTGAAGCTTGATCTTGATGGAATTAGCATGTGAATCCTCGGTCTTTGCTGAAGCATTTCGGTTCACCGCCTCAGGTAAACTCCCAACAAAAATCGCCTTCCCCCTAAAAAAGCAGTGGAATTGTTGGTGACCCACCTGAGATGAGGCGTGCCAAATCGCTTCAACTTGATGCATAGTGACTGCCCTGAGGGCGGCTTTAATAAACGAAGGTATGGTCGGTGGTTGATCTGAGTAGCTACAAAAGCGCACGAGATTTGGTTGAAACAACCGATCCAGAGCTAGAGAGGCCAGTCTATCGCAGACCTGGCTTCGACGGCATCCAAACGTCTCATGAGATGGACGAACGCATCTCGGCCTTTCTCAAAAACACTCGCGACGCCAAGGGGCTTTCCCGCGCCGAACTGGCGCAATTGCTTGGGCTGTCGGTATCCGTTTATGGAAGATACGAGCGCTCGGACTCCCGTATGACGGTTCCTCGCCTTATTCATCTTTGCGAGCTTATGGGCTTCATGCCCACCGACATGATTTTCGAAACAGCTCCCCACCTTTGGGGCAAAACGCCGGAAGAAGCAGAAGACCGGCTGAGATTAACGAAGCTCGTCGAGCGTCTACCGCACGACACCATGCGGGACTTGATCAGACTGCTAGAGCGCATGATGCCGGCGGAACAACCGACTGGATCTGTCGGCTAGACCGATGGCCGGTGATGGACGGATAATGGCGGCTTCGAAGGGAATCGAACCGATAGCCTGCACGGATTCATTTCCGTGACGAAGCCCGCGGCGGTTGCGCTGCCAGACGTCGCCACGCTGCGATCCCTAAAGGGCCAGATCATCGTTGTCGAATGTAGGGCATGCCGAATGTATGGAGAACTCGAGCGCAGAGCTCTAGTTGCGAGATTCAAGGCGAGCTTCCCGCTATCCAGGCTCCGACGCGCCCTTGTCAGCGGATGTGAGCGAATGTGCGCCGATGGGTTGGATCGTTGTGATGCCCGCTTGTCCGCGAGAGATCTTCCTAAATAAGTTCTCGGCGGAGCCTGCGCAGTCACCATCATATACTCCCCGCGTGGGCGTCATTCACACTTATTGGGTGCGCGAACACCCTCAGCCAACGCATCAGGGCGCTAAGCACTCTTCACAGATGCCGCAACCATCGGCGTCCATCCTCGAGACCAGCCGCTTCTGCTGACAGCAAAGGCAAGTTACGGTGTCCCGCGCGGACCCGGTCTCCCGTTGGGGCGGAAATGACTTCGATCTCGTGGTCGGTAGCAGCGCGTGTGGTCCGTTGATCCATCTCGAGGCTCCATGTCGAGGATGGCACTCAGATAGGAAACTGGGAGGCGGCGCAAGTTGTTCGTTCAGTTCCGTCGTCATGGTGGTTGCCTTAATCGGGTACCGCTCGCAGTATTCATCCTCATCGGACGGACCGAGGAACGCATGCCGCGCAATTTCGCTTTTGCCATGTCGCACGCATGCGTTGAGGCTTAAGCACTGGTTCGAGGCCATGACCGTGCGGCCCCGGGGGAGATTCTCCCCTCACCTCGCGGGCCACCAAACGGGCCCGGCGACACCCGAGTCGATCTTGAGATCTCGGCGCATAGGCTCCAGAGATAGAAGTCTCTGTTCGGCAGCGCCTCCGCTACATCGGCGCGCCGACAGTCGGCGGACACGAACTGTCGTGACAACGAGGTCTCAGATTGGTCGACTGTAAGGTACGGCCGCGTTTTGCTCAGATCACACGAACCGTTCGAGCATCTTTCGAAGCTGTGCATTCTCCTGTCGCAGCCGTCCCGCCAGGAGCCCTTTCAGTAGGCGGTTTTCGTCTTCGAGCACGGCAAGATCTTCGACGGGAACTTGCTTTGGCGCATCCGTGGTCTTGCCTCGCGACGGACGCACATGCGCTTCAAAGGCTGTGGCGCCATCGTCGCCGCTGGCATCACGTCTTCAAGCGAGCCTGAAGCCTCTCCAGCGCGTTCCGACAGCACAGTGACCTCCTCCGCCGCGGCGGCGGGATTGGCCACTAGGGGGACATCATTGACCCTGCAGTCTTCAACAGGTTCCGCGGCAGTCTGCACAGACGAAAGATCCATCGGTGGACCGGCGACTTCAAACAGGTGTGGAGCCTCACTCTCCACCAAGCGCCTTTAGATCAGTACCGCCCCAGATGGAGGCCGGATTGTCGAGCGGCGGCGGGACGATTTGAATTCGACGATAAACTTTCGCTGCTGTGGTCTCATCGGTGTCCAATGGTGGGGCGGTTGGCCAGGCACGGCGCTTTAAAACCGCTCATGCATCTTCTTGAGTTGGCTGGCCTGTATGCTCCCCTACCGCGCTTCGCCCACACCCTCGCGGATGCCTGCGCACAGCTCGGCGCCGATATGGCTCGCTATGCCTTCATCGTAATGGACTTGCACCATCTACTCCTTGCCGGTCTCCCGGCGCACCAACTGTAATGTTAGACGCTGCATGAAGCATGATCGTCGAAATAGGTCATCCCAGAGTTCGCAATCAGCGACCCCCCATCGACGGCGTATACCGCGCCGTTGACAAAGCTGGCCGAAGGCGAAAGCAGGAAGGCTATGACCTCCGCCGCCTCCATTGCCGTTCCCGCTCTCCGTTGCGGCACGTGCTCGCTAACCTTGCGATAGGCGGCTTCCAAATCCTCCCCAATCGAAAGTGCCCTCATCTCTTCGTCACCCATCTCGGTACGGATCCAGCCCGGCGCAACAGCATTCGCCCTGACGCCGAAGCGGGCATTTTCATAGGCAATACACTTCATAAGCTGGCTCACTCCCGCCTTTGCCGCTGCATATGCTCCAAGACCCGGACCGGTCTGGACGGCGCCTACCGAGCTCACCGCGACAATGGCCCCTTGGCTGCTGATGAGATGCGGAAGCGCAGCTTGCGCCATGACGAAGGGCGCTGTTAGGTTGACGTCGATTTGGCGATTCCAGTCATCGATCGTCATGTCGGCCACGGGCGCGGTGGCGACGATGCCGGCATTCAGAACCAGCCCGTCAAGTCGACCGTGCCGCGTGACCACGTCGGCCACGAGTTTCCGCGCGGCGCCATAGTCAGTGATGTCAAGATATGCCGTCTCTGCTCCCGTCTTCGCAGCCACGGCATCAAGTGATGACTGCCGGCGGTCACACACAACAACCTTATTAGTTCCGGCGAGTCTTTCCGCGACGGCCGCACCAATTCCGCTGCCACCGCCTGTCACAAGCACCACACTTTTCTCTTGCTGTAACGCCATAATGAGCTCCTCTTGTGTCGAACGGCATCGTCAAGTTCCAGATTTGACGGCCAAGATGGCGTCGATGGAACCTATGGTTTCCGTCGCTATGGCAGCAGGGAGGCTGGCAGCCACCCTGCTTTCGCAACCAACAGTACAGTGCGTCTACATGTTGAATGAGAGCGACACGACGAAACGGTCGCCGCAGGCATCTGACATCCCTGTCGCCGCGAAGCAGGAGTTTCCTGTACCGTCTTCAAGTTCACTACCCCAGTAGCGGAAATCCAAGGTCGCATTCTTGTACGAGAAGCCGAGGCCGACATTCCATACTGCGAAATCCGGAAGGTCTGCATCCGGAATGAACGCGCTCTTTAAGTCCGTGCGCCCCAACCATTGATAGCCAAGTTCGCCGGAGGTGTACCATGTCACCTCCTCGAGCGACGGAAGTTCGGGAAGATTGAATCTTACGTTGCCAGCAAGATAAGTTGCCTGCGCACCGGTGCCGACAAAGTCTGGTGAATAGCCGAGGTAACTACCGACTGTCATGGTGTCGTTAACGGCAAACGACGGCTTGACCGCGAATTCCCACATGTTCATGTCTGATATTGGCACCCCGCCGCCGAGCGCGCCTACATCGATCTGTCCGGGATAGGTGTAGTACATGGCTCCGACGTCTAACGTGAAGCGGTCCCACGTGTGACGCAAACCCATTGAATAATCCATCTCCAGGGCAGGGTCCGAAAGGCCCCAGGGATCGGAAGGAAAGCTGACGCTGGACATGAAGAGTCCGGCATAGAACCAGTCGAAGAAGCGTCCTTCGACGTATCCCTGGACTGCTGGGCGCCCGTCGCTTTGCGTCTGCCCTCGGAATACGTAGTCGCTCGTAAAGATCACGCCGTATCCAACGCTTATAGCTGGTGGGGTGGCTTCCGAAGCCCCTATGTCGCTACCGGCGACCTGGTCAGCAGCGAAAGCCAATCCGCCCAGTGGCACGCTGCACAAGAGCGTCAATAGGCCGGTACTCCCAAACTTAAACTTAGTCATATACCCCTCTCTCCTCCTGATCCCGTCGGTCGTAGAATGCCGGGCGCGCGGCGGGATCGGCCCGCAGCTCGGCAGAATTGGCGTGTTGTGTGGATGGGTGGTTGTCCTGGCGGGAACGGTGATTATGTCGAAGACGACAAGACTCCCGCCGACGGATTCAGCGTGAAATCGGACCTGACCTCACAGAACTTCTTTTCAAAGCAGAGCCATACAGCTCGCTTCAGATCAGTCCTCAGTGGCAATGGCGAAGGCGGCGTCCCTTCGCGAACTCGGCATCGTTTTACGTGGAAACGCCCGCGTCATTTGACTGCTGGCACCAGCCCTTCCGGACGTTGCGCTCGCATCACCAGGAAATAGAGGATGGAAGGAACCACCAGTCCGACGATCCAGGCGACATCCGCACCGATGATCTGATGCATAAAGCCATGGTAGAAGGAAAAGCCCATGAACGGCACTTGAGCGATGATTGCGGCGACATAAGCAACGATCCCGGGCATGTTGTAGCGACCGTAGATGCCTTTGAGATCGTACATGTCCTTCACGCTGTATTTGCCCTTGCGTACCAAATAGAAGTCGGTAAGGTTGATCGCGCTCCAGGGCACCAGGAAATAGAGCTGACCGATCAGGATATTGGAGAAAAACACAAAGAAGTTCTCCTGAGTGGTCACGGCGATGGCGGTCGAGATCGTCGTTGCGCCCAGGATGAGAAAGAACTTGGTGGAGTTCGAGAGCGAAACCTGGCCTCTGAACCCAGTGAAGATGGACGTCACCGACATGTATGTGCTGTAGACGTTCAAGACGTTGATCTGCAGCACACTCAGCACCAAGACGACATAAGCGATCGGCTGGAATGCCCCAAAGAGAGACGCAGCCGCCGTTCCGGCATCGTTGACCGCGTTTGGCACGAGCGTGACGAGAAGCGCGCCGAAGATCATCACCAGCGATCCACCGATAAAATTCCCGCCGAAGGTATAGAGGTAGGTGGTCCCGGTAGGCGTATCGGCCGGCAGATATCGTGAATAGTCGGCGACATAGACCCCGAAACCAAGGCTCACAGAGACAGCCTGAGTGACCATCAACAGAAACGCGGGCAGGTTGAAGCCTGCAGAGCTGAAGGCGTTTTCCGGAAAGGGGTATTGGAGCATGAGGATGGCGCCGCCGGCAAACAAGAGGCCGGACGCAATCGTCATGACGTATGCCAACCTGTGGATCAGCTCGTATCCGAAGTAACAGATTACGACAGTTACCGCGCCGATTAGGATGATGGCAGAGCTTGCGGAGAGCCCGGAGATCGTCGCGAGCGGCCCACTTCCTATGATTTCGAAGGCCGCCGTCGTGACGGTGTAGCTCACGCAGACAACCGCGAGCGGAACCATTGCGCCTAAGACGCCGAATTGCGCCCGGCTTTGTATCATTTGCGGGATGCCCAAATGAGGTCCCTGTGCAGAGTGTGCGGATGTAAACAGCTGCCCGATGAAGTTGCCCAGCACGATCGCAACACATGTCCACAAGAGGTTGAGCCCGAACACAAGCCCCAAAGTGCCGACGACGGCGGAGGGAAGTGTGAGGTTGTTGCTGAACCAAAGCGTGAAAAGCCGCCATGCGCTCCCGTAACGCTCCGTTTCGGGAATAAAATCTATACTCCTGCGTTCGATATCCAATTTTCTCTCCCTTCGAGCACTCCCCGAGACCGGCTCGCAGAAATGCTCTTTCTCTTTGTTCCCACGCAATTCCGGACGCAAAAATGGTCATCACTCTTGCTGGAAATGCTTTTGTTTCTTGCTCCTCCGCCAGTTCCAAGAAGGAAATACGATCCGCGTGGAACTGGTCGAGCGAGGCTCCCTGAGAACCTTCACGCATTCAAGACCCCCGAACGGGGGGGATGTTTTCGCCAGCAGCTTCTCGTGGTATTCGATCTGCGCGATATTAGCCTTCGCGCCGTCGCCGAACCGCATTTCATCCGGGCCCGACGAAGGGCTGGTGATTTGACATAATCGGTGATCGGACTGCGGAAATTGTCATATGGTTGAAAATTCGACACTACTGGTAAAAGCGGTCCGCCACTATCTGAAGCTGGCTGGAAGCCGCTCCATCCAAGCTTTGGGCGAAAACCTCATCTCGGCACTCAATCCTATGCTCGGTCCCGGTGCGGTAGCGATCTACCTTTTGGCCGGCAGCCAACCGGAACTTGTCTACTCGAACGAAGCGCCGGAGGGGCTTTTGGAAGAGTACGATCATGTCGGCAGTGCAAAAGATCCGATGCTGGACCATGTCCTCGGGACTGGCGTGCCGATCGACAATATTGCGATGCAACATCAACCTGACTGGTTGGCGGGAGGCAATGACGAATTTCTCCGGAGATGGGGGTTCGGTCATTGTATGGCGGGGCCTGTCTTGCTGGATCGGCGGGCGGTCGCGGTGGTCTACGTCGCTCGCAAGAAGGAAGCAGGGGCCTATACTCGAGCGGAACTCGATTTCCTCGAGGCGGCGTGCTTTTCAGCAAGTCTTGCCCTTGAGGTGATGAGTGCGGCAGAGCTTCTCGACGAGGAAGACCAGGAAAAGATCGCGGACGCGAGGACTAGAAAGGAGCCTGCGAAGGTTCCAAGAGCAGTAGCTCTGCTGCCGCCGCGGGCCGCTCAGGTCGCGGAATTGCTTTGCAAGGGACTGACCAACAAGGCAATTGCGCGGGAGCTCAACATTTCCGCCTACACAGTCAAGGACCACGTCAGCGCACTCTGCCAGCGTTTCGAGGTCAGCAACAGAACCGAGCTGGTGCACAGGTTCATGCTGAACGAGTCCTACGGGAGCTAGAACGGCCCTCGCGCTGAAGCCCCCCATCCGGCGGGATTGAGTCAAATTTCACCCGGTCAATAATGCCTCCATCACAAGCGAGAGGAGGCAAGCCTGTGAAACAACCGAAAATCGTTGCCATATCGGGCAATGCGCGGCGTCCGTCGAAAACCCGTGCGCTGGTCTGCACCGTGGCAGAACGCATTTCGCAAAGGCACGGCTTTGCGGTCGATATTTTCGACCTCGTCGATCTTGGACCTTCCGTCGAGACGACACGGGAGGAGGCGTCGAAAGAAACCACCCGCGTTCTTGAGGCGATAGAAGGCGCCGACGCTCTTATTGTCGGAACACCGGTCTACAAGGGTGCCTATGCCGGCCTGTTGAAACACCTTTTCGATCTGATCGAGCCCCTGGCGCTGAAGGATCGCCCGGTGCTGCTGACGGCCGTCGGCGGAGGCCAGCGTCATTCGCTCATCATAGAACATCACTTGAGGCCGCTCTTCGGCTTTTTCGAGGCTTTGACGATCCCAACCGGGATCTACGCCTCGGAATGCGATTTCACGAACGGCACTGTCAGCGAACCAGCGCTCAATGCCCGCATCGACCACGCCGTGAACCAGCTGGGCGCGATCCTTGTCAACGAAGCGTTCCGCGCAGCCTGAACGCCAGCCCCTTCCAACCAATTGGACGTCATCATGCCTATTTTGCCGAGTACCGAATTTCTCGTTGCCCACTACATGCCCTACACCGAGCTACCGCCGGAGGAGGCCAGCAGAGAATCCCTCTGGGTCGATATCCCGAACAGCCTGTTCGACCCCAAGAAAGGACACGACCTCTACGGGCGCTATTTCCATGAGGCGGTTCTTGCCGAAAAACTCGGCTTCGACGGCATCTGTATCAACGAGCATCATGCGACCGCTTCAAGCATGATGCCCGTCCCGTCGCTGATCGCGGCAACGATCTTCGCCCAGACCAGCAAGCTGAAGGTGTGCGTCATGGGCACGCCGCCCAACATGGACAGCCCGAACCGCCTGGCAGAAACCTACGCCATGTTGGACGTGATGTCCGGCGGCAGGCTGGAGATCGCCATTCCGCTTGGAACGCCGATGGAATACTGGGTCAATCCGGTCGCGCCCGCCACTGCCCGCAAGCGCCATCGCGAAGCGATCGACATTATTCTAAAAGCCTGGACGTCGCGTGAGGCGACATCGCATGACGGCGAGTTCTTCCATTACAAATACCTCAATGTATGGCCCCGCCCCTACCAGGATCCCCATCCGCCGATTTTCATTGTCGGATCGGGCAGCCTCGAGACGGTGGACCTCGCCGTCGAATACGGCTTCGGCTATGCATCGACCTTCTCGCCGATCGCAAAGCAACTCCAGGCTCTGGACTATTTCCGCGAGAAGACGACCGATTCCGGACGTAGCGTCCAACCCAATATGTTCCCGCTGACGGTCATGACTTACGTCGCGGAAACTGACGACCAGGCGCTCGCCGAATTCGAGGCGCATGCGAAATACTACTTCGATTTCCTCCTGCGGCCAGGCGAGTTCGCAAACCTGCCAGGTTACATCGCGCTCGACGAGCTTCGCAAACGCGGAGGCCATGTCCTGCCGAAGTCCCATGGCAAATTCGATTGGAACGACCTCCAGGATTTCTATCGGGTCGCCGTGGGATCGGTGGAGACGGTCACTAACAAGATCGAGAAATGGGCGGAAGAAGTCGGCTCCAGCCGCATCATCTTCGAAGTCCACACCGGCGACATGCCGCACTGGAAGCTGGCGAAGAACATGACTCTTCTGGCGGAGAAAGTGGTGCCGGAGCTGAAGAGACGCCGAGACGCCTCTGGGGCAAGAACCGAAGCCGCGGAATGACAGCGGTCACCCGATCTCAAAATTGCGGATGAAATAGATGAACATCACACAGAAAATCACCAAGCCTTCGATGGAAGGGTTCGAGCGCACCGAGTACGACGTCGCGGGCACGAAAACTGTCGTCTATAGCATCGGATCCGGCGATCCGGTCGTTTTCCTGCATGGCGGAGCGACCTTCCCTGGCTTTGAGTTCGCCCGAAGCTGGGCGCGCGACCGAAAGGTCATCATCCCGCATCACCCAGGGTTCGGCGAGTCGGGCGATGATGACAGGATCAACTCGGTTCACGACTATGTGCTGCACTATCTGGAGCTTTTCGACCAGTTGAAGCTCGAGCGTTTCGATCTTGCCGGCCACTCCTTCGGAGCCTGGATCGCCGCCGAGTTCGCGATCGAGCACGCACACCGGCTTCGCAAGCTGGTTCTGGCCGGACCGACGGGCCTGGTCATCAAGGAGCATCCTGCCCCGGACTTCTTCAAGATCCGCGCCACAGAGCTGCCGGAATATTTGACGGCCGACCCCAAGGTCGCGCTCTCGCTTTTTCCGGAGGAGCCTGACGTCGACTTCCTCGTACTCGGCTACCGGGAAACCACGTCGCTCAGCAGGGTATGCTGGGACAAGCCGCAAGGCAATCGAAAGCTTGGCCGGTGGCTCCACCGCGTCAAGGTCCCGACGCTCCTCGTCTGGGGCGAGCGTGACCGCTTTTGCCCGATTGCGGGAGCCTCGGCGTGGACCAGCGTCCTGCCGGATCCAAGGCTCGAGGTCATTCCCGGCGTCGGTCACCTCGTCTTCGAGGAGAGCCAGGCAGCGGTCGAGGCGGCGCACCGCTTCCTTGCCGAATGAACAAGAAGCGAACCTAAACCTGATGGGAGGAAAGCATGAGCGCAACAAGCGTTGGTGTCACGCATACAAAGGACGCGTTCGAAGGACGGGTCTGGCACATTCTCGGACAGACCTATACCCTCAAATACGTCTCTGACGACATGATGGCGTGGTATGCGGTGTTGCCGCCCGGCACCTTCGTGCCGCCCCATGTTCATCTGACGCAGGACGAGTCGGTCGCCGTATTGTCAGGGCGCCTCGATATCGTCCATTCCGGAGGCACCACGGCGGCGGTCGCGGGAGATTACGTGTATCTGCCGCGCAATCTCGAACACGGCATCTACAACAACTCCAACGAGGAAGCGCACGCGCTGTTCCACGTTTCGCCGACCAGGAAGATCTTCGACCTCTTCGAGAACATCCACAATGTTGGCGAACCCGCGATCGTCGTTCAAAAGGCCGGCGAGCGCGAGATCGAGTTCTCGCCGCCGCGCTGATCGCAATGGATACGGGGCGCAAAAAAAGCCGTCCCGTATTCACGCCGGACTTCAAAAATCGGAAAAGGGAACCCATGAGTGACGCGCATGATCACGGCCATGACCACACTTGCTCGATGGCGACAAAATGCCAGATGTATCGGCCGCGACCGACAGGCTTGTTTGACTACGCCGAACAATCGGCGACGGAATGCATCAAGCCCGGTCTGAAGATTAGGAACTGGATCGACGATATGATCCAGAAACCCTTCAACGTGCAGCGGCTCACCGAGAGATCATACCTCATCGGTGCTGCAGGATATAATGCGGTCATCCATGTCGGAAAAAAAGGCGTGCTGCTGATCAGTCCCCAGTCGGGCGACGCGACAACGCTCACGCTGGACGGCATCCGCAGCATCACGGACCTGCCGGTCACCGACGTTATATACACGCACTACCATCTCGATCACGTCGCCGGCATCACGTCGGTCATCGAGCAGACCCGGCAGAAGAGTAATGCTGAGCTGCGCATCCATGGAACCGACATCACCGCCCAGCGGATCGCGAAGTTCGGTGGCAAAGTTCCTCTGCCCACCGATTTGATCCGCGGCAATGACGGCGAATTCCTGTTCGAGGACCTGCCCGTCCGCATTCGTACGCCGGAGGAGAACGGCCACTGCCCGGACAATGCGATCGTCGTCCTCAGAAGCGAGGGCATCACACAATACGACGATATGCTGGAGCCTGAAGCCCTTCCCTTCCCCCATTTCGGACCGGCGGAAAATCTCGTCGCCTACGAAGAAAACCTGAGGGAATTGAAGACGATCGACTGGAAGTTCATCAATTCAGGTCACGGCAACATTGGCTCCCGGGCTGATGTCGACTTCTATATCAACTATCTCGAAACGCTCCGCAATTACACCGGTGCGGTCATGGAACGGTTGTCGATGACCGATTTCATGGTGCCGACCTATTCCTACATGAGCGCCTGGCGAAATTATATCTTTGCGGTGAGCGCACTCGTGAAAGAAGACCTCAGACCCAAGTACGGCCTATACTACGGCTTCGAGGAAGTCGTGCCCACCCACGTGGAGATGGTCCTCAACAATCTCATCCTCTACTAATCCTGGCGAGCTAGCAGCAATGATACTAACCGAAACGAATACCGCCGACTTAAGGGGCAAACGGGCGCTCGTCACCGGAGCATCGCAGGGCCTCGGCAGGGCGATTGCGGAGACATTTGCGCGTGCCGGGGCAACCGTCGCCGTCCATGGGATCAAGGCCTCGGATACTGAGGAAACTGTAGCGGCGATTAGAGATGGCGGTGGGCAGGCATACGGCGTGGAAGCGGACTTCCTGAAGACCGCCGACATAGGTCCGATGGTCGCATCCGCAGCAGCACAGATGGATGGCATCGATATCCTGGTCAACAATGCAGGAATTGGTGCCGTCGCCGAGGTCGCGGCCATGGACGAGGGTTTCTGGGACCGCATGATCGACATCGATCTCAAGGCCCCGTTCCTCGTCACTCAAAAAGCGCTCAAATATATCGGCCGCGATGGCAGCGGCGGGCGCATCATCTTCATATCGTCTACCGCGGCGAAGG
>Ga0209257_1000530_pt1 | contig 66163 bp, 67 predicted proteins | sample AraplaCvi_mCL_r2_FD_184277 | JGI IMG/M metagenome (GOLD analysis project Ga0209257, IMG submission 184277) | Arabidopsis root microbial communities from North Carolina, USA - plate scrape MF_Cvi_mCL_r2 (SPAdes) (version 2) | ecosystem: Host-associated > Plants > Roots > Endosphere | place: USA...
GCGTTCACCGATCGCGCTTCCGGGAGCATCACCGCAGGCGGCCAGAATCCGCGCTTCAACAAGATCACCATCGACGGCGTGTCGGCCAGCGACAGCTTCGGCCTGGAAGGCAACAACATGCCGACCCAGCGCCAGCCGGTGTCGATGGAAGCCATTGAAGCCATCGACATCAATCTGTCCAACTACGATGTGACCATGTCCGGCGCAGCAGGCGCCAACGTCAACGCGGTCACCAAGTCCGGCACCAACGAGTTCCACGGCTCGGTTTACGGCACCTACCGCGATGGCGACTGGTTCGGCGACTATCCGGCGCGCGTCGCCGGCGCCGTGCTGGACGTGACCGGCCTGCCGTTCGACGAATACGACGAAGAGAAGACCTGGGGCGTGACGTTCGGCGGCCCGATCGTGAAGGACAAACTGTTCTTCTTCGCCAACTACGAGAAGTTCAAGCAGACCAACATCGGCCCGGCCGGCAAGAGTCTCGGCTCCAATCCGCTGTCCGCCGGCACCGCCGACTTCAGCTCGGCCGACCTGGCCGAAGTGCAGCGCATCGCGCGCGACGTGTGGGGCTTCGAGCCGGGCGGGCTTACCGGCGGCGGCGACACCGAGCTTGAGGAATACGCGCTGAAGCTGGACTGGAACATCAGCGACAACCACCGCGCCAGCCTGCGCTACAGCAAGCTGGACCAGACCCGCGTGCGTCCGGAAGCGTCCACCGCCAGCGTGCTCTCGCTGAGCTCGAACTGGTTCAACCACGCCAAGACCGTGGAAAGCTACGTCGGCCAGCTGTTCAGCGATTGGAGCGACAACTTCTCCACCGAGTTCAAGGTGTCCTACCGCGACTACTCGGCCATCCGCGTCAACCCGACCACGGCGCCCACCATCCAGGTCTACTTCGACGATGCCGTCAACGGCAACGGCAACGACGCACCGATCGGCACCAACAACAACAGCTTCGCCAACCTCGACGCGATCCGCCTGGGCACCGAGCGCAGCTCGCCGGGCAATTCGTTGTTGACCGAAACCTGGAACTACTTCGGCTCGGCCACCTGGACCCTGGGCGATCACGACATCAAGTTCGGCGCCGAGTACAGCGAAAACGAGATCTACAACTTCTTCCTGCAGGACGCTTGGGGCAACTACAGCTTCTACGTGCCCAGGCCCCTGGTGGGCGGCGTGCGCACCTCGGACTTCAGCCGGTTGATCAATGGCCAGTATTTCGATTACGACCTGCAGGCCAATCCGACCGATCCGGACGCCATCGCGGCCCGTTACAAGAACAAGAACCTGGGCTTTTTCGTGCAGGACACCTGGTACGTCACCTCGAAGCTGACGTTGACCTTCGGCGTGCGCGCAGACAAGCCCACGGCCAGCCCGGCTCCTCCGTTCAACCAATGTTTCGCTGCGGCGCCCGGTACCGTCAACGCAGCCTGCGGCACCGGTTACACCGGCGGCTTCGGCGTGGACAACTCGCGCACCTATAACGGCGACTACATCATCCAGCCGCGCTTCGGCTTCAACTACACCTTCGACTGGGCGCGTCCGGCCCAGTTGCGCGGTGGCATCGGCCTGTTCCAGGGCGACGCTCCGCAGGTGTGGGTGGGCAATGCCTACAGCAGTACCGGCATGAACTACGTCTCGTACCAGAACATCACCACCCCGGCCACCGTGCCGTTCTCCGCCGACGGCCTCAATCCGTCGATCCCGCCGGGCGGTTCGGGCGTGCGCAACGTCAACGCCATCAGCCCGGACTTCGAACTTCCGTCGGTGTGGAAAGCCAACCTGGCCATCGACGTGGAAACGCCGTGGAACGGCATCGTCGCCTCGGCCGAGCTGCTGCTGACGGATGTCGAGAACGGCCTGTTCTACCGCACGCTCAACGTCGGCCCGGGCTACATCGGTCCCGATGGCCGCGTGCTGTACTGGAACCCGAACAGCGCTCGTCCGTTCGGCAACACCGGCGCCGGTACCGGCACGCTGGCGCCCAATGGCGCGCGTACCGGCCGCAACACCTACTTCGGCGATGTCTTCCTGCTGGAGAACACCAACAAGGGCAAGGGCCAGCAGCTGACGGTCTCGCTGACCAAGCCGTTCTCCACCGAGAGCGACTGGTCGTGGAGCCTGGGCTACACCCGCACCAACGCCGAGGAAGTGTCCGCGCTGACCAGTTCCACCGCCGGTTCGGGCTACGGCTCGCAGCTGGGCTTCAGCATCAACGAGCCCACCAGCTCCACCGCCCGCTACGAGATCAAGGACCGCTTCAGCGGCGCGTTGAACTGGTCGCACAAGTTCTTCGGTGACTACGCCACCCAGGTCGGCCTGTTCTATGAAGGCCGCAGCGGCCGTCCGTACAGCTACATCTTCACCGGCGATGCCAACGGCGACAACCGCACCTTCAACGATCTGTTCTACGTGCCGTCGGGCCCGGGCGATGTGCTGTTCGGCAGCCTGAGCGCGACCGGTGCGTTTACCCCCAACGCGGCGATGGAGCAGGCGTTCTGGAACTGGCTGGGCACGCAGGAAGACCTGAGCCGCTACAAGGGCCGTTACGCGCCTGAGAACGGCTTCACCTCCGGTTTCGTCAACACCTTCGATATCCGCGTGAGCCAGGAACTGCCGGGCTTCATGAAGGGCCACAAGTCCAAGATCTGGCTCGACATCCAGAACGTGGGCAACCTGTTGAACAAGGATTGGGGCCACATCATCGATTACGGATTCAACGCCAACAATGCGGTCGCCAGTCTGGTCGGCATCTGCCAGGTCGGCTGCCCGGCGGGCATGACCGGCCGGTACGTTTACGGTTACCGCAGCGGTACCGAATTCGGCCAGGCCACGGCATTGGGTATCCCGACCAACGCCGACAGCCAGACCAACGGCATCTCGCAGTGGTCGTTGCAGGTGGGCTTCAAGTACGAGTTCTGATCATCGTCAGCATGCGTTACGGGAAAACGGCCGGTTTATTCGGCCGTTTTCTTTTGTGGGGCCGACTGCGCTACAGTTCTGACCCGACAAAAAGACATGCATGGACAAGAATATGAGCGAAACGGCAACGAGGGCGCTGCCGGTGCAGGACGCGCGGATCTACCCACGCGGCGGCCTGGACGTGTTGTCGCGCGCGGAAGTGGCGCGGCTGCGCGACGCTTCCAGCGGGGGCATGCACGAACTGCTGAGGCGCTGCGCGCTGGCGGTGCTGACCAGCGGCAGTGCTTCGGACGATCCGCGTGCGGCCCGCGACCTCTATCCCGATTTCGACATCCAGGTGCTACAGCAGGACCGCGGCGTGCGTATCGACCTGAGCAACGCCCCGGCGATGGCTTTCGTCGACGGCGAGATCATCCGCGGCGTGGCCGAACTGCTATTCGCCGTGGTCCGCGACCTTGCCTATACCGCCATTGAACTAGGACCGGAACACGAGGCCGAGCTGGAATCTTCGGCCGGCATCACCAATGCGGTATTCGGCTTGCTGCGCAACGCGCGCATCCTGCGCCCCGCCGATCCCAACCTGGTGGTTTGCTGGGGCGGCCACTCGATCTCGCGCGACGAGTACATCTACACCAAGCAGGTCGGCTACGAGCTGGGCCTGCGCGGGCTGGATATCTGCACCGGCTGCGGTCCCGGCGCGATGAAGGGGCCGATGAAAGGCGCGACCATCGCCCACGCCAAGCAACGCAAGCGCACCACGCGCTACATCGGCATCACCGAGCCGGGCATCATCGCCGCCGAATCGCCCAATCCCATCGTCAACCACCTTGTCATCATGCCGGACATCGAGAAGCGCCTGGAGGCCTTCGTGCGCGTGGGTCACGGCATCCTGGTGTTCCCCGGAGGCGTCGGCACCGCCGAAGAGATCCTGTACCTGTTGGGCATCCTCCTGCGCGAAGAAAACGCCGGCTTGCCGTTCCCGCTGATACTCACCGGCCCGACGATCGCAGCGCCGTATTTCGAGCAGATCGACAAGTTCATCCGGCTGACCCTGGGCGAGGCGGCCGCGGCGCGCTACGAAATCATCACCGGCGATCCGGTCGCCGTCGCCAAGAAAATGACCGCCGGCATCAAGCGCGTCCGCGAGAACCGCATCGCGCACAAGGATTCGTTCTTCTTCAACTGGGCGATCGACGTGCCGCTGGAATACCAGCGTCCGTTCATTCCCACCCACGAGGCGATGGCTGCATTGGACTTGCACCATGGCCGCCCCGCGCACGCGCTGGCCGCCGATCTTCGCCGCGCTTTTTCGGGCATCGTCGCCGGCAACGTGAAGGAGGACGGCATGCGCCGCATCGAGCAGTTCGGGCCTTTCGAAATCCATGGCGACGCCGACATGATGCAGGCGCTTGACCAGTTGCTGCGCGCGTTCGTCGAGCAGCGTCGCATGAAGATCGCAGGCGAGTACAAGCCGTGCTATCGCGTGCTGGCCTGATAGTCCGAAGCGGCGAGACCGAATGCGGTCTAAGTGATAGGCAGCAGAATCGTGGCGATGTAGAGCTGACCGTCGCTGCGCGCGTCTAGGCTGGCAGGGTAGGGCAAGACCGCCTGCAGGCGCGCGCGCACAGAGTTCAAGCCAATATTGTGGCCGGAAGTGCTGCCGGCGCCCGCAGCCGGCAGCGTGTTCCGGATGGTGATGGAGGCGATGTTCGCGTCGATGGCCACCTCCAATTCGATCCGGCCGCCGGAAGGCGATGGTTCCACGCCATGTTTGATCGCGTTTTCGACCAGGGGCTGGATGGAAAGGGCGGGAATCGTCGCTTCCGGCAGAGTGGCGGGGACATTCCATAAGACCTGCAGGCGCTGGCCGAAGCGCAGTGATTCGATCTCCAGGTATCTGCGGGTCAACTCAAGTTCTTCTTCGAGCGGAATCTCGCGTGCCTTGCCCAAGGCGGCGCGGAACAAGTCGGCAAGATCCAGCAGCAACTGCTCGGCATCGGCAGGGCGCTGGTGCACCAGCGCCGCGCCGGTGTTGAGCGTGTTGAACAGGAAGTGCGGCCTTATCCGCGCCTGCAAAGCTTCGAGTTCGGACTGCTTTGCAAGTACCGCCAACTGCCGGGTGCGCCAGTGGTTGTGGAATACGGCCAGTCCCAGCATTCCCACCGTGATCGCAATGCCGGTGAACTGCAGGAACAGCGTGTGCCAGCTGGCATGGGAAAACGATCCCAGGCTTTGCGGCACCAGCCATACCGCGGCGCACACCAGCCAGGTGATCAGGATCAACAGCGCCATCGCGACATAACTGACGTACTGGGGACGGAGCCTGCCGATGAGGCCGCGGAACAGATACAACGCCCCCAAGGTAAGTAGCGCGATCCACTGGATGATCAGGGACGCCAAGCCGAAGTACGTCAACGGGTCGTCGTCCAGGCCGGACGCCAAAGTCAGCACGATGGCCAATCCTTCGCCTGCCAGCAACGCCCAGACGATGACGGGCGCCTGCCACAGGACGTCCAATGGGGTCAGTATCTTGGAGCGGTCTGGCATGGCGGGCGGGCGTCCTCTGGAGGGCTCTGCGCACGCATGATGCCTGCAAAAAGCGGCTCCGGCCCTTCCATCCAGCCGCCGGGGTCATGGACCTGCCCGTCCATCGGGTTCCCGTTGGTCCTTTGGCCCGCCACCCCCTAGGCTCCACTTCCATCTACTTGGGGAAGTGGCCAATGGGTTTCAGGAAGGGTTTGGGCACGTCGCGCAACACTATCGGCCGCCATCGCATTAGGGGCTTCAGCCTCGTCGAGATGATGGTGACCGTCGCTGTGGTCGCCATTCTGGCTGCTGTCGCCATGCCGAGCCTGGTGTCGGTGGTCAACAATAATCGTCTGGCCTCGCAAAGCAATGAATTGGTCGCATCGCTGCAGATCGCGCGTTCTGAAGCGATACGCATGAATGCCCCGGTTTCCCTATGCCGCAGCACCAACGGGACCAGTTGCGCAGCAGCCGGATCCTGGACGCGGTGGATCGTCGTCAGTGGCGCGACCGTACTGCGCGATTCTTCGGTGCGTGCCCCAGTGCAGATCACCAGTGGCGCGGCGACCATAACGTTTCGGGCGGATGGATTGTCCCGGGATGCGACAGGTGCGTTGACAACCAATGATTTCACAGTGTGCGTCCCCACCAACAAGCCGCCGCAGAATCGGCGTTTGGTCACGCTTTCGTTGGGAAACACGGTATCCACCACTGCCGCGGGTACAGGCGATGCCACTTGCCCCTGACTATCGAAATATTCGACGAGGAACGCACGCAATGCGCCGATTGACACCCTCATCCTCACCTCGTACCCAGCGAGGCGTCAGCCTGATCGAAGTGCTGATTGCCGTCTTGATCATGGGCGTGGGCCTCCTGGGTATCGCGGCGATGCAGGCGACCGCACTGCGCAATAGCCAGAGCGCACTGGAGCGTAGCCAGGCGGTGATCATGAGCTACGCGATCCTCGACGCGATGCGCGCCAACCGCGATGCGGCGATTGGCGGCGCTTACAACACTGCGATGACTTGTGCGACCCCGGCCGTTGGCGCGACATTGGCCCAGAACGACATTAGGCAATGGCTGATCTCATTGAAGGAGTCGATGCGGGGCCCGAACGCGGCCGTGGTGGCGGCGGACGCTTCGGCATGCGGCTCGGTGGCTTGTGGGGCAGGCAATCGGTGCACGATAGTCGTCCAATGGGACGACAGTCGCGCCACCAACGCGCGCGCGACCAACGCCGACGGGTCAAGCGAAACAAACCGCTCGGTAACCACGAGTGCCGTGCTATGAACAATCGCCGTCTCTCATCGTTGCGTTCCTACCGTCGGGCCGACGGCCTGACCCTGGTCGAAATGCTAATCGCCATGGTTCTTGGTCTGATGGTGGTGGGCGTGGCCATCGGTATTTTCCTGTCCAACAAACAGACCTATCGCGCCACCGAAACCCTGGGCCGTGTCCAGGAGAACGCGCGCACAGCCTTCGAACTGATGGCTCGCGATATTCGCGAAGCGGGTGGCAATCCTTGCGTCAACAACTTGCCGGTCGCCAACGTGCTGACGAACTCGGCCGGCAACTGGTGGAGCAACCTGACGTCATGGGGCGCCAGCGTCAGGGGTTACGGCGCAACCGAGGCATTTCCAGACGCGGCGTTCGGCACGACCGCCGGCGCCAGGCTGACTGGCACCGACGCGATCCAGCTGATCTCTGGAGACGATACGGTAGCCACCATCAGCGGCCACAACACCAGCGGCCAACAGTTCACACTCAATACCACCACGCACGGGTTCGTTGCCGGCGACTACATGATGGCTTGCAATTCGCGGCAGGCGTCTGTGTTCCGGGCGAGTGCGGTCAGCGGTAACACCGTCAGCCACGCTGCGGGCGGCGGGAATTGCGCGAGCGGGCTGGGGCTGCCGATGACCTGCAGTAACACCTCCGTGTATGAGTTCGCGGCACCCAATTCGGTGATGGTCAAGTTGCATTCCACCCGGTGGTATATCGCCAACAATGGGCGAGGCTCGCGCTCGTTGTATCAGAGCCGGTTGACGGCTATCGGTGCGCAGAATCAGGAGGTCGCGGAAGGCGTGCAGAACATGCAGGTTTTCTATCTCATGCGGACGGGTACTGGGTATGTAACTGCTGCAGATGTGAACTCCGCTGCGAATGGATGGAGCAACGTCATCGCCGCGCGAGTCGAACTGACTTTGCAGGGAGACAACGTGGTAGGTAGCGGCACGCCCCAGCGCGAGATGATCCAGATCACCAGTCTGAGGAACCGGAACTCATGAGTACCCAGGCGATGTTTTTCTCCAGGCCCCTTCACCAGAAGGGAGTTTCGCTGGTGGTCGTGTTGATCCTGCTGCTGGTCATGACCTTGCTGGGTCTGGCCGTGCTGCGAGGCACTCTGCTGGAAGAGCGGATGAGCTCTAATCTCATGGACCGAAGCCTCGCCTTCCAGGCTGCAGAAAGCGCGTTGCGCGCCGGAGAAGCGGTTGCGGCTACGGCACCGGTAGCGCCCGCGAACGGCTGTACTGCGGCAGGCGTCTGCTCCTTGCCGGTCGCCGCCAACACGGACCGTTGGCTGGATTCCGGTTTTGGCGGCTGGGTCGACGCGCCTACCGTAAGCACCTTGGGGGGAACCCCGCAATATTTCGTCGAGTTCATGGGCCTGGCACCCAGCTGGCCAGGTTGCGACCTGCTTGACGAAAGCAACCGATCCCCGCTCTGCCTGCGCCCACGCTATCGCGTGACTGCAATCAGCGCATCAGCAGGCCGCGCACAGGTCCTGCTGCAGACCAACTTGATTGTGCAGTAAGTGGAGAACGACATGCACAGCCGCAAAGAAAAACCCGCAGGTGGACAAGGTCTCGCGCGCTTGGCGCCCGCCCTTGCGACTTTCCTGGCCACGCTGCTGGCCTTGCCGGTCAATGCGGGGATCACCTTCCCCACCGATCCGCTGACCACTGCGAGCCGTGTGCCACCCAACATCCTTTTCGTCCTGGACGACTCGGGTTCGATGGTATGGGACTTCATGCCCGGTCCCTTCGATAGCAGCTTGTTCAACGACAACGGTTCGCTCGCGACTACGCCGGTCAACATTTCTTTTAACGCCTATACCCGCAATGCGCTCGCCTACAACCCCACCACGACCTATCAGCCTTGGACGCAGCCGAACGGGACGCTGATGACTGGCGGAACATCCTATACGGCCGCCTACAGCGATACGGATCTTGCTTCCGGCAACACCACCAATTTGGCCGGTAGCACACGCACGTTTTATATGCCCAAGAATGGGATCACCAACGAGGCTGATGCCACGCAGTACTGGCGCTACCAGATTGTGGGAGGTACGGACGTAGTGAGGAGCGAGTACGGCGCTGTTACGGGGTCGGCCACCAATGCCAGCGGATTCCCGGTGGCCGGCCTGACGGCGACCACCGGTAACTGGCTACGCTATTCGTTCACCGTGCCTGCCAATACCAACAACTTGGTGGTGACCATTGCCGGCCCCAACGGCGACGCCGACCTGTATGTCCGCGCAGGCAGCCAGCCGAGCACCACCCAATACACTTGCCGATCGAACTCAGGCTCGAGCAACGAGACCTGCACTATCCCGGCGCCAACGGCCGGTGTGTACCACGTGGGCATCTACGCCTACTCGAACTTCAATGGCGTTTCGGCCACCGCGACGTATTCGTCGTCCAATCGCTGCGGCGCCGGCGCCGGCGCCAATGACTGGATCAACTGCACGTCGGCCACTCCGACCGGTCGAACGGTTGCCGACGAACTGACGAACTACGCGACGTGGTATTCGTATGCCAGGACGCGCATGAAAGCAGCGAAGGGCGGTGCCGGCGCGGCCTTCGCCGAATTGGGCGGCGATGTACGCGTCGGGTTCCGTACCATCTGGAACCGCAACAACCTCGACATTCCGGTCAACAGCAACCAGGGTCTGTTCTCCGATACCGGCGCTGCGACCAACCGTACCACTTGGTACAACCGCTTGTACGGCGCCGAAGGCAGCAATGGAACGCCGCTCCGCAGCGCCCTGAACGGGGCGGGCGCTTACTACCAGAATTCGAGCGCGACCGGTCCTTACGGGCCGGATGCAGCGGCCAATCAGTATAGCTGCCGGCAGAACTTCACCATCCTCACGACCGACGGTTACTGGAACAGCGACGACGGCTTCAACTCCGGCGGGGACCAGGACTCGACCAATGGTCAGGCGATCGCCCGTCCGGACGGCTCCACCTATACGTACACTCCAAGTGCGCCTTACAGCGACGGCAGGGCCAATACCCTGGCTGACGTAGCCATGTACTACTGGAAGTCCGACCTGCGCACGGACCTGGCCAACATCGTGCCGACCACCAATGCCAATCCCGCGTTCTGGCAACACATGGTTACCTTCGGCATATCTATCGGCCTACGGGGAACTGTGGATCCCGACGTGCCACCCACGTTCAACGCCTGGCCCAATCCGATCGACGCCGAAGACGACCATCGTATCGACGATCTGTTGCATGCGGCGGTCAACTCGCGAGGCACCTTCCTTTCCGCGACGAACCCATCGGAATTCACCGCCGGACTGAAAGCGGCACTGGCCACTATCACCGAGCGTACCGGTTCGTTCTCCAACGTCGCCGCCAACGCCGCCTCGTTAAGCGTGGGCACCCAGCTGTTCCAGGCCAACTATGTCTCCGGATCCTGGACGGGCGACGTTTATTCCTATGCCCGCAACGCTACCAATACGGCTTTCCTCACCACGCCGACCTGGCGTGCTTCGGCGGGTATTCCGACCGGCACCCGCAATTTGTTCACCTCCAACGGCACTGCGGGCTTGGTGTTCCCGGGGGGCATCACGGCCACCCAGTTGGCCGCGCTCGACCGCAACGCCATCGGGGACCAGTACAGGGTGACTGGCGCCAACAACGCCGCCTATATCGCCGGCAATACGACGGGCGAGTTGCGCAATGGCGGTAACTTGCGCAACCGCAACTCGATCATGGGCGACATCGTAAGTTCGTCGCCGGTCTATGTCGCAGACACCCAGTCGCTGTACGTGGGCGCCAACGACGGCATGCTCCACGCGATCAATGCGACTAACGGGCAGGAACTGTTCTCCTTCATTCCCAACGGGATCAACTGGTCGAACCTGAGCACCCTGAGCAGGCCCGACTACAGCCATCGATACTTCGTCGATGGTCCCATCGTGGTCTCGACCCGTACCCAGACGCCTGCGCAGAACATCCTTGTGGGCGCGTTGGGCAAGGGCGGCAAGGGTTTGTACGCCTTGGACGTGACTTCGCCGACCACATTCGCAACCACCAACTTCAAGTGGGAAAAGACTGCCGACGACAACCCGCTGACCTTGGCCGACAACAACATCGGCCTGATCCAGGGCAAGCCGATCATCGCCAGGCTCAACAACGGCGTCACCGCCCTCATCGTCAGCAACGGCATCAACAGCACCAACGGGCGCGCAGTGCTGCTGATCTACAACCTGGATACCGGTGCACTGATCCGCGAAATCGATACCGGTGTCGGCTCGGCCGTACAGGACCATGCCGATTCCAATGGCCTGTCGCCGCCGGTGGGTTGGAACCAGGATGGCAACAGCACGCTCGACTTCATCTATGCGGGCGACATGCTGGGCAACGCCTGGAAGTTTGACTTGACGGCCACCAATCCTGCCACTTGGGGTGTGGCCAATTCGGGCAACCCGATCTTCGCCGCCACCGGTCCCGACGGCACCACGCGGCAACCGATCACTGGCGGCATGACGGTCGCCATGCATCCGCAGACATTCAAGACCTGGGTGTTCTTCGGAACCGGCCGCTTCTTGACCGCGGGCGATGTTTCGAATCGCAACGTGCAAGGCCTTTATGGCATCGTCGATGACGGAGCCACCGTCACCAAGGCCTCTCTCGCCCAGCGCTCGGTACAGCTATTGGGAACCCGCAACGGGAGGCCCGTTCGTGGATTTCAGGCCAATGCGCCGCTGCCTCTAACCGCGCGCGGGTGGTATATCAATCTGGTCGATCCACCTGTACCGCCAGGCTCGGCTTATGGCGAGCGAATCGTCACCAGCCCGCAGGTGGACGGCGATGTGCTGGAAGTCAGCAGCGTCATTCCCACCGCTGATGCCTGCCAGTCCGATGGGCGCGGCTACATCAATGCTCTGGACGCATTCACCGGCACCAGTACCGATTCGCCGTACTTCGACGTCAATCAGAACGGAAGCTTTACCGACGACACCCTTACGTACACCGATGCAAACGGCAACCAGGTTCCATTGCCGATCGGGTCGGTCGATCTGGGAGTAGGCATGGTGACCCAGGCTTCCTTGTTCAGCGGACCACCAGGTCAGGTTTGCGCCGCGGGTTCGGGCGGTAATCTGGCATGCGTACCCAAGGCGGAAGCACGTAATGTGGGCCGTGTTTCATGGCGCGAAATTCTGAGGAACTGATCGATGGGCATTTCATTGAATGGCAAGAGGGATCGCATGCGCACGATGGGCCGCACGCAACTGGGCTTCACGTTGATCGAACTGCTGGTGACGTTGGCGATCATCGCGATCCTTTCTACGATCGCGTATGCGAGCTATCGCGAGCAGGTGATCAAATCTCGCCGCTCGGCAGCGACGGTCTGTATGCAGGAAGCCGCGCAACTCACCGAGCGCTTCTACAGCGTCAATCTGAGTTACCAGGGTGCGCCAGATCCAAGTTGCGACGCCACGGTATCGCAGTTCTACGCGGTCACTTTTGCGGCCGCACCGACCGCACGGGCTTTCACCATTCGGGCAGTTCCGTCATCGACGAGGCAAAACGACCCCAAGTGCGGAACGCTGACGCTGAACCAGCAGGGCGTGAGGACCAGAAGCGGGACTGCGGCGCAGGTGTCTGACTGCTGGTAGTCGAGAGCGCAGCCCGTCGACAAGCCCTGATCCGACGGGGCTAGGACAATCGCGGTTGCCCCACCGCGATCTCGCCCTTACAATGGCCGCCCCGCCCGAATAGCTCAGCCGGTTAGAGCACTTGACTGTTAATCAGGGGGTCGTTGGTTCGAGTCCAACTTCGGGCGCCAGTTCCTGTAACGCGAAAAAGGGCCTTTTGGCCCTTTTTTCAATTGAGTGGAGGATGAACGGCTGATTCAGTCGTCAGCCCAGCCGACATAAGATCTTGGTTCCGCAGAGAGACGCCGCATTCAATTTGGGCCACCGCACGGTTTCGAACCCGAAGCCTTCTCGCTGCGCACCCTGCCCACGTTGTTGACGATGACCTGCCCCAGGAGCACGTTGCCCCGGCAAAGACGCACGCTGATATTGCTGCCGGCGCTGCGGCCGTCGGGGAGGTAGCGCAGCTGGGGGCGTCCCGATGAGGAGACCAGGCGCAGCGAAGGGTGGAGGGGAGTATTTTCGTCCCGCAGTATGTCCTCCCGGGCGTCGGGCTGCCTGTTGCCGTCGGCATCGAAGAACATCAGCCAGCCCTGGCTCCAATCGCCGTCCATGCGGCAGCTGCCGGCGCGATTGGAGGGGCAGACCACCGTCGGGATGCGGTAGCTGATGGCGGTGCCGCGCGCCGAGGCCATGTAAGCGGTCAGCAGGTGCATGGTCGAACTCACGCGCTGGCTTTCCACCATGCTGCGATAAGAGGGCACTCCTATCGCCACCACAATGGCCGAAATGGCCATGACTACGAGAGCCTCGAGGAGGCTGAAACCTCCCGGACCGCTGAAGTATCTCTGGGGGTATTGCTTGGACGTTGCGGGGCTTGCGGGCATCCGATGCATTGGCTTTCTCCAGTTTGGCCCTGTCCGGGCAAGGTCAGATTCCTCTTCTTGCCCGGGCGCGGACATCGGCAAGGCACGCGGGCGTCTGTAAGGAATTCCCTGACGCGGCCGTAATCCCGGTCGCCGCTATACTGGTCAATCGCCCCAGAATCCTCGCCATGACCGATCGTTTCGAACTCGTTTCCTCCTACTCCCCCGCCGGCGACCAGCCGCAGGCCATCGCCAAGCTGATCGAGGGTTTCGAGTCCGGCCTGTCCAAGCAGACCCTGCTGGGCGTCACCGGCTCGGGCAAGACCTACACCATCGCCAACGTGGTGCAGGCGGTGCAGAAGCCGACCCTGGTCATGGCGCCCAACAAGACGCTGGCCGCGCAGTTGTACGGCGAATTCAAATCGTTTTTTCCGAACAACTCGGTCGAGTACTTCGTCAGTTACTACGACTACTACCAACCGGAAGCCTACGTGCCTTCGTCGGACACCTTCATCGAGAAGGACAGTTCGATCAACGAACACATCGAGCAGATGCGCCTGGCCGCGACCAAGGCGCTGCTGTCGCGCCGCGACACCATCGTGGTGGCCACGGTGTCGGCGATCTATGGCCTGGGTGCGCCCGAAGACTACCTGTCGCTGCGCCTGATCCTTTCGCGTGGCGAACATATCGACCAGCGCGACCTGATCAAGCACCTGACCCAGCTGCAATACACGCGCAACGAATACGAACTCCATCGCGGCACGTTCCGGGTGAAGGGCGAGGTCATCGATGTATTCCCGGCCGAGTCCGACATCGAAGCGCTGCGTATCGAACTGTTCGACGGCGAGATCGAAAACTTGACGTTGTTCGATCCCTTGACCGGCGAAACCCTGCGCCGGATGCCGCGCTACACGATCTATCCCAAGACCCACTACGCGACCACCCGCGACCGCGTGCTGGCGGCCATCGATACCATCAAGGTCGAGCTGAAGGAGCGCCTGGAGCAGCTGTATTCGCAGAACAAGCTGGTGGAAGCGCAGCGCCTGGCGCAGCGCACGCAGTTCGATGTCGAGATGATGGCCGAAGTGGGTTTCTGCAACGGCATCGAGAACTACTCCCGCCACCTCACCGGCAAAGCGCCGGGCGAGCCGCCGCCGACCTTGTTCGACTACCTGCCACCCGATGCGCTGCTGGTCTGCGACGAATCGCACGTGACCATTCCGCAGATCGGCGCCATGTACAAGGGCGACCGTTCGCGCAAGGAAACGCTGGTGGAATTCGGCTTCCGCCTGCCGTCGGCATTGGATAACCGGCCGCTCAAGTTCGAGGAATGGGAAGCGCGCTCGCCGCGCAGCATCTATGTATCGGCCACTCCCGGACCTTACGAGTTGAAGGAGTCCGGTGGCGAAGTAGTGGAGTTGGTGGTGCGTCCTACCGGCCTGATCGACCCGCCGGTGGAAATCCGCCCCGTCGCTTCGCAAGTCGATGATGTGCTCTCGGAAATCAACTTGCGAGTTGCCATGGGTGACCGCGTGCTGATTACCACCCTGACCAAGCGCATGGCCGAAAACCTCACCGAATACCTGGGCGAGCACGGCATCAAGGTTCGATACCTGCACTCGGATGTGGACACGGTGGAGCGCGTGGAGATCATCCGCGACCTGCGCCTGGGCAAGTTCGACGTGCTGGTGGGCATCAACCTGCTGCGCGAGGGCCTGGACATGCCCGAGGTGTCGCTGGTGGCGATCCTGGACGCGGACAAGGAGGGCTTCCTGCGTTCGCGCGGATCGCTCATCCAGACCATCGGCCGCGCCGCCCGCAACCTGCGCGGCAAGGCGATCCTGTACGCCGACAAGATCACCAATTCCATGCAGGCCGCCATCGACGAGACCAATCGCCGCCGCGAGAAGCAGGTGGAATACAACGCCGAACACGGCATCACCCCGATCTCCGTGGCCAAGCCCATCGTCGATATCCTGGAAGGCGCCCGCAGCGACGCTGCCAATGAGGGCGGCCAAGGGGGCAAGGGCAGTCGCGGCAAAGGCCGGCGGGTGGCCGAGGAAGCGCCCGACTACGCCTCTTTCAGTCCGGCCCAGATCGCGGCGCGGCTCAAAACCCTTGAGCAGCAGATGTACCAGCATGCCCGCGACCTGGAGTTCGAGGACGCCGCCCGCCTGCGCGACGAGATCCACAAGCTCAAGGACGCCAGTCTGGTGATCTGACCGCGTAGGGCGGGGCTACGCCCCTGGCGCTGAGGAGCCCCGACCCCACCGGCCGATTCCGCAACCCTTTCCCGGATGTTATGATGCGCGCCCCTGAAAGCGACGCTTCGGGGCATACCGGGCGGTTAGCTCAGCGGTAGAGCACTACCTTGACATGGTAGGGGTCACAGGTTCGAACCCTGTACCGCCCACCACGCCATGAAGGCGTGGGACCGGCAAAGGCGACAATCCAGAGGTGGCGGCCCTGCCGTCTAGCGTGCGACATGAGCACTACCAACTTCCCCTGCTGAATCACTTGCCCGCCTCTTCCGTTGGTGTATCGAAGGCGCGCAGCGCCTTTTTTCGTATCTGGTAACCATTGAATGATCACGATCACGCTCCCCGACGGCAGCCGCCGAGAATTCGAAAACCCCGTCACGGTCATGGAAGTGGCCCAGTCCATCGGCGCCGGCCTGGCCAAGGCCACCGTGGCTGGCGCCGTCGACGGCAAGCTGGTCGACGCCAGCGACCGCATCGACCACGACGCCTCGCTGCGTATCATCACGCCCAAGGACGAGGAAGGCCTGGAGATCATCCGCCATTCCAGCGCCCACCTGGTGGGGCATGCGGTGAAGCAGCTGTTTCCCGAAGCCAAGATGGTGATCGGCCCGGTCATCGCCGAGGGCTTCTACTACGACATCTGGAACGAGCGCCCGTTCACCCCCGAAGACCTGGCCGCGATCGAGCAGCGCATGCGCGAGCTGATCGAGCAGGACTACGACGTGGTCAAGAAGGTCACACCGCGCGCGGAAGTGATCGAAGTGTTCAAGTCGCGCGGCGAAGACTACAAGCTGCGCCTCATCGACGACATGCCCGACGAAACCGCCATGGGCCTGTACTACCACCAGGAATACGTGGACATGTGCCGCGGTCCGCACGTGCCCAACACGCGTTTCCTGAAGTCGTTCAAGCTCACCCGCATTTCCGGCGCGTACTGGCGCGGCGACGCCAAGAACGAGCAGCTGCAGCGCATCTACGGCACCGCCTGGGCCGACAAGAAGCAGCTCGAGGCCTACATCACCCGCATCGAGGAAGCCGACAAGCGCGACCATCGCAAGATCGCCAAGCAGCAGGAACTGTTCCACCTGCAGGAAGAAGCGCCGGGCCTGGTGTTCTGGCATCCCAAGGGCTGGGCCATCTGGCAGGTGGTCGAGCAGTACATGCGCAAGGTCTATCGCCAGACCGGCTATGGCGAAGTGCGTTGTCCGCAGATTCTGGATGTGTCGCTGTGGCAGAAATCCGGCCACTGGGACAACTACCAGGACAACATGTTCTTCACTGAATCGGAAAAGCGCACCTATGCGCTGAAGCCGATGAACTGTCCTGGCCACGTGCAGGTGTTCAACCAGGGTTTGCACAGCTATCGCGACCTGCCGATCCGCTACGGCGAGTTCGGCGCCTGTCACCGCAACGAGCCCTCCGGCGCGCTGCACGGCATCCTGCGGGTGCGCGGCTTCACCCAGGACGACGGCCACATCTTCTGCACCGAGGACCAGATCGAATCCGAAGTGACCGCGTTCCACCAGCAGGCGCTGGCGGTGTACAAGGCGTTCGGCTTCGATGAGATCCAGATCAAGATCGCCCTGCGCCCCGACGCGCGGCTGGGCGACGACGCCACCTGGGACAAGGCCGAAGGCGCGCTGCGCTCGGCCCTGGCCGTGTGCGGAGTGGAATGGCAGGAGTTGCCGGGCGAGGGCGCCTTCTACGGCCCGAAGATCGAATACCACCTCAAGGACGCCATCGGCCGCACCTGGCAGCTGGGCACCATGCAGGTCGACTTCATGATGCCCGAGCGGCTGGGCGCCGAGTACGTGGACGAGAATTCCGCGCGCCGGCACCCGGTGATGCTGCACCGGGCCATCGTCGGCTCGATGGAGCGCTTCATCGGCATTCTGATCGAGCACCACGCCGGGGCCTTCCCGGCCTGGCTGGCGCCCCGCCAGGCGGTGGTCATGAACATCACCGACGCCCAGGCCGATTACGTGGCCGAAGTGCAAAAAACCCTTGCAGATCAAGGGTTCAGGGTGATTTCGGATGTGCGGAACGAGAAAATCGGCTATAAGATCCGCGAACACACCCTGCAGCGCGTGCCGTACCTGCTGGTGGCCGGGGATCGCGAAAAAGAGAATGGGGCCATCGCCGTGCGCACGCGTTCGGGCGAAGATTTAGGCACAATGAGCGTCGCGGCTTTCGTCGAGCGCCTGAGCGCCGAGCAAACCGCGTAAGAATGTCCCGGCCCCGCGTGGGGCCGGCATGGATGTATCCCTTGGGAGATTGCAACAATCAGTACCCCCGACAACAAGCAAAACCGCAAGAATCAGGAGATCCGCGTACCCAGCGTGCGTGTGATCGGCGCAGATGGCGAAATGGTGGGCGTGCTTTCGCGCGACGCCGCATTGGCCTTGGCCGAGGAATCGGGCATGGATCTGGTGGAAATCCAGCCCCAGGCCGATCCGCCCGTCTGCCGCATCATGGACTTCGGCAAGTTCAAGTTCGAAGCCCAGAAAAAGGCCAACGCCGCCAAGAAGAAGCAGAAGCAGGTCGAGATCAAGGAACTCAAGTTCCGCCCGGTCACCGATGAGGGCGACTACCAGATCAAGATGCGCAATATCCGCCGCTTCCTGGAAGAAGGCGACAAGGTCAAGATCAACATCCGCTTCCGTGGCCGAGAAATGAGCCACCAGGAACTGGGCCGCGAAATGGCCACGCGCATAGAGACCGAGCTGGGCGACGACATCGTGATCGAATCGCGCCCGCGCCTGGAAGGGCGGCAGATGGTCATGATGATCGCGCCGAAGAAGAAGTAAGCGCTTCCCATCTCCCTTTGGGAGAAGGTGCCCGTAGGGCGGATGAGGGAAAGGCCTGCCGGGTTGCAGCGCAGTTTCCGTGGGTTTGAATCCTCTCTCCCTCATCCGGCGCTGCGCACCACCTTCTCCGGGCGGGAGAAGGAGGCAAAAGCCTGATTTGCAAGGAATTCCCGCTCCGGGCATAATACGCGGCCCGGTCAAACGGGCGGCTGCTCGCAGCCACAGGACCTGTCGTTATTTTCATAACAGATTCAACGACTTACAAGCCGACATTGGGCAAGGATGGAAAGCGTGGCCGCTTCATGACGAAGCATCAGGCCGCCGCCCGGGTCAGTTACAGAAACCAACAAGGATCACCGCAATGCCCAAGATCAAGACCCACCGGGCGGCGGCCAAGCGTTTCCGGAAGACCGCTTCCGGCAAATACAAGGCTGGCCACGCCAACAAGAGCCACATCCTCACCAAGAAGTCGACCAAGCGTAAGCGTGGCCTTCGTGCGACGAACATCGTCCGCGCCGAAGACTCCAAGCGTCTGGATCGTATGCTTCCGTATCTCTGAGGACTGAACAATGGCACGAGTAAAACGTGGTGTAACGGCGCGCCGCCGTCACAAGAAAATCCTGAAGCTTGCCAAGGGCTACTACAACGCCCGCCGCAAGGTCTTCCGCGTCGCCAACCAGGCCGTCATCAAGGCCGGTCAGTACGCGTATATCGGTCGCAAGCAGAAGAAGCGCAATTTCCGTTCGCTGTGGATCACCCGCATCAACGCGGCTGCCCGTCTGAATGGCTTGAGCTACAGCCGTTTCATGAACGGCATGCTGAAGGCCGGCATCACCCTGGACCGCAAGGTGCTGGCGGACATCGCCGTGCACGATTCGGTCGGTTTTGCGGCCCTGGCGGAAAAAGCCAAGAGCGCACTCGCGGCGTAAGCCAGCGATCTCCACCGAATTGAAGCGACACCGGCAATCCATCGCCGAACACGTGGGGAAGGGCGCAAGTCCTTCCCCATTGTTTTTTACGACTTCATGCCGGGTCTCAACGCCGTCATCCCAGCGAAAGCTGGGATCCATTTTGATTTTGCTGTTGACTTACAAGCAGCGTAGAGCCAGAGCAAAGTCAAAAAATGGATTCCAGCTTGACCAGCCGTTCGGCTGTTTAGAACCGCTGGAATGACGATCCAAGGTTTTTCCAGGGTTGTGAACGAATGACCGATATCGAATCCCTGTCCACCCAAGCGTTGTCCGATATCGCATCGGCGCAGACGCCCGATGCGCTGGAGGCGTTGCGTGTCGGCCTGCTGGGCAAGAGCGGCAGCGTGACCGCGCTGCTCAAGCAACTGGGCACCTTGCCCGGCGACCAGCGCAAGGCCGCAGGCGAAGCCATCAATGTGGCGCGCGACTCCATCGCCGCAGCGCTGTCGGCGCGCAAGGCGCTGCTGGAAGATGCGGTGCTGGACGCGCGCCTTGGCGGCGAGCGCATCGACGTCACCCTGCCGGGCCGCAACGCCGAACGCGGCGGATTGCATCCGATCAGCCGCACCTTGGAGCGCATCGCCGACATCTTCGGCCGCCTGGGTTACGAGCTGGCCGACGGACCGGAGATCGAAGACGACTGGCACAACTTCGAGGCGCTGAACTTCCCGCCGCACCATCCGGCGCGCGCCATGCACGACACCTTCTACTTTGGCGACGGCCGTCTGCTGCGCACCCACACGTCGGGCGTGCAGGTGCGCTACATGGGTGAGCACGCGCCGCCGCTGCGCATGATCGCCGCCGGCAAGGTCTACCGCAGCGACAGCGACCAGACCCATTCGCCCATGTTCCACCAGGTCGAAGGCCTGCTGGTGGACGAGCATTCCACTTTCGCCGACCTCAAGGGCACGCTAGCCGAGTTCGTGCGCGCTTTCTTCGAGCGCGATTTCGAAATGCGCTTCCGCCCCAGCTATTTCCCGTTCGTCGAGCCCGGCGCCGAAGTCGACATCGCCTGGCAGCAGCCCGACGGCAGCACCCGCTGGCTGGAAGTGCTGGGCTGCGGCATGGTCCACCCGAACGTGCTGCGCAGTTGCGGCATCGACCCGGAGCGCTACACCGGGTTCGCCTTCGGCCTGGGCGTGGAGCGGTTCACGATGTTGCGTTACGGCGTCAACGACCTGCGTGCGTTCTTCGACAACGACGTGCGGTTCCTCAAGCAATTTGCATAACCCTCTGTCATCCCGAGCGTAGCGAGGGATCTGCTTTCCAACACCGACCCAAGAGCAGATCCCTCACTGCGCTCGGGATGACAGGATCAAGGTAAGAGACGATGAAGTTTTCCGAAAATTGGCTGCGCAGCCACGTCCCCGTCCAGGCTTCGCGCGAGCAGCTTGCCGCGACGCTGACCGCCATCGGCCTGGAGGTCGAGGAAGTGGTCGCGCTGGGCGAATCGCTGGCGGGCGTGGTGGTCGCCCGCATCGTCGAATGCGCCAAGCACCCTGAGGCCGACCGCCTGCAGGTCTGCAAGGTCGATGCCGGGCAGGGCGAGCTCTTGCAGATCGTCTGCGGCGCGCCCAACGCGCGTCCCGGACTGGTCGCGCCATTGGCGACCGTGGGCACTACGGTGGGCGAGATCACCATCAAGGCGGCCAAGCTGCGTGGCGTGGACTCCAACGGCATGTTGTGCTCGGCCAAGGAACTGGGCATCGATGCCGATGCTTCCGGCTTGCTGGAACTTCCCGACGACGCGCCGATCGGCGCGCCCATCGCCGAATACCTGTCGCTGCCCGACGCCAGCATCGAGATCAAGCTCACCCCCAACCGCGCCGATTGCTTCAGCGTGCGCGGCATCGCCTTCGACGTGGCCGCGGCCTGTGGCAGCGAAGTGGTCGCGTTCGACGCCACGCCCATGCCTGCGCTGATCGACAGCACGCTTGTGGTCGAGCTGGAGGCGGGCGCCAAAGTGCCGCGTTTTGCCGGACGCGTGATAGAAGGCCTGGACGCCACCGTCGCTACGCCAGTGTGGATGGCCGAGCGCCTGCGCCGCAGCGGCGTGCGGCCAATCAGCTTGCTGGTGGATGTGACCCAATACGTGATGCTGGAACTGGGCCAGCCTATGCATGCTTTCGACCGCGACACGCTGGTGGGCCCCATCGTGGTGCGACCCGCGCGCGAGGGCGAACAGACCAAGCTGCTCGACGGTCGCACGGTAACGCTCAATGACGATTTCCTGGTCGTGGCCGACAGCAGCACAGGCGGCAACGGCGGCCGTGCGGTCGCGTTGGGCGGCATCATGGGCGGCTACGACACGCGCGTGACCGATGCCACGGGCAACGTCTTCCTTGAAGCCGCGCACTGGATTCCCGCGGCGATCATCGGCCGTGGGCGCAAACTGGGACTGCACACCGACGCAGGACACCGTTTCGAACGCGGCGTCGATCCGGAATTGCCGCGCCAGGCCGTCGAAGTGGCCACGCGCCTGCTGGTGGAGCTGGCCGGCGGATCGCCGGGACCGGTAATCGAAGCGGTTCTTCCCGAGCACCTGCCCAAGCCGGCCGCCATCGCCTTGCGTCGCGCCCGAATCGCGCGCGTGCTGGGCATCGAGATCGCAGACGCCGAGGTGGAGCGGATCCTGCGCGCGCTGGGCATGCAGTTGGCCCCTGCCGAGACCGGCTGGAACGTGCTTCCGCCCAGCCGCCGCTTCGACATCGCCATCGAAGAGGACCTGATCGAAGAACTGGCGCGCATCCACGGCTACGACCGCATACCGACCACGCTGCCCGGGGGCGCCACCCGCATCGCCGCGCCCACGGAGACGCAGCTGGAAGCCTCCAGCGTGCGTCGCCACCTGGCCGCGCGCGATTATCTGGAAACGGTCAACTACGCTTTCGTTGACGCCGCGCTGCTCGAAAAATGGAGCGCAACCGAGCGCGCCGTTCCGCTGGCCAATCCGCTCAGCGCCGAGCTCGGCGTGATGCGCACGCGGCTGTTGCCGGGGCTGGTTTCGGCGCTGCAACGCAATGTGGACCGGCAAGCCGGGCGGGTGCGTCTGTTCGAGCTGGGCAACGTGTTCGAAAGCCGGGAATCGGGAATCGGGAATCGGGAATCGGAAGAAAGCGCCGCTCCCGTTGAAACTCTGCGTATTGCCGGGGCCATCCATGGAGATGCGGCATCCGCGCAGTGGGATGAAAAGTCGCGCAAGGCCGACTTCCATGATTTGAAAGGCGATTTGGACAGTCTGGCTGCAGCCTCTGGCGCGGTGCTGGAATACCGTCCTTCGCAGGCCGCTTTCGGCCACCCAGGCCGCTCGGCCGATGTGTTCCGCGAGGGTCGTCGCATCGGCTGGATCGGCCAGTTGCATCCGCGCCTGCAGCGCGCGTTGGACCTGGATGGGGAAGTGATCGGTTTCGAGCTGGATCTGGCGCCGTTGAGCCAGCGCGCCCTGCCCAGGGCGGCGGAGCTTTCGCGCTTTCCGTCCGTCCGCCGGGATCTTGCGTTCGTCGTCGCCGACGAGGTGTCCTGGCAGGCCATTTCCGACACCGTGCGCGCCTCGGTGGGCCCGTTGTTGCGGGATCTGGTGCTATTCGACCGGTACGTCGGCGCCGGGGTCGAATCAGGTCAAAAGAGCTTGGCTATGGGCTTGATTTTGCAGGACAACTCACGCACTCTGACCGACCGCGATGTGGAAGGCGTCGTGTCCGGGGTGGTCGCCGCTATAGAGCGCGATCACGGCGCAAGGATTCGCGGATGACGGGCAAGGGGAGCGATAGATGGCACTGACCAAAGCGGAGATGTCCGAACGCCTGTTCGACGAAGTCGGGCTGAACAAGCGTGAGGCGAAGGAATTCGTCGATGCGTATTTCGACGTGCTGCGCGAGGCGCTGGAGCAGGGCCGCCAGGTCAAGCTTTCCGGTTTCGGCAACTTCGACCTGCGCCGCAAGAACCAGCGTCCGGGCCGCAACCCCAAGACCGGCGAAGAGATCCCGATTTCCGCGCGCACCGTGGTTACTTTCCGTCCGGGCCAGAAGCTGAAGGAACGCGTGGAAGCCTACGCCGGGGCCGACCATGCTTGATCCTGGCAGCAACCGCGAGCTACCACCGATTCCCGCCAAGCGCTATTTCACCATCGGTGAAGTCAGCGAACTGTGCGACGTAAAACCCCATGTGCTGCGCTATTGGGAGACCGAGTTCCCCAGCCTGGAGCCGGTCAAGCGCCGCGGCAACCGCCGCTACTACCAGCGCCACGACGTGCTGATGGTGCGCCAGATCCGCGGCCTGCTGTACGAGCAGGGCTACACCATCGGCGGCGCGCGCCTGCGCCTGGAGGGCGAAGGCGCCAAGCAGGAATCGGCGCTCAGCAACCAGATCGTCAAGCAGGTACGCATGGAACTGGAAGAAATCCTGCAGTTGCTGCGCCGCTAGCTTTTACTTCCCCGTTGGGGGGAAGACGACAGAAATACGGCTATAATTGCCGCCCCGCCGCCAAGGCGGGGGATTCGCATCAGTTCGGGGCGTAGCGCAGCCTGGTAGCGCATCTGCCTGGGGGGCAGAGGGTCGTCGGTTCAAATCCGGCCGTCCCGACCAACGCGAAAGCACCAAACAAGGACCCGCATCTCATTGCGGGTTTTTTATTGCGCGATACTTTGAGACGTCTGACTGGTATGGCTTATGCACCCGCGCGCGCTGGAGCTGATCGATTCGCTGGACCTGGCGCCGCATCCGGAGGGCGGCTACTACCGGCGCGTGTACGAATCCAGCAAGCAGGTGCTGGCGAACGGTGTCCTGCGCCCGGCCATCACGTCCATCCACTTCCTGCTTACCGAAGGCGTAGGCAGCCGCTGGCATCGGGTGGATGCGGCCGAAGTTTGGGATTGGCAGGAAGGCGATGCGGTGGAACTGCTGATGTACGACGCCGATGCCCACGCCCTCAGCCGCGCCCAGCTGGATACTTCGGCGCGTGGCGGACAATTGCTGCAGGTGGTGCCCGCGGGCATTTGGCAAAGCGCGAAAACCCATGGCGACTATTCGCTGGTCAACTGCTCGGTCTCGCCGGGCTTCGTCTGGAGCGGATTGGAAATGCTGGACGAATCCAGCAAGACCGCAAGCGAGCTGCGCGCGGCGGGCGGGTTGGCTTCCTAGCGTCGTCCTGACTGAACCGACTCCTGCCAGTCCGTCTTCCGGCACTTGAGTGCTTGCAACCGTTCGCTAGTCTTGCCGTCAACCTGCCGATGACGAGTACTTCGATGCGTTCGATGCTGGCGTGCTTGCTTTTCGTGTCCACGCCGCTGCTCGCGCAGGAGGTTCCCTCTGCGGATTCGCAAATTGCAGCCGGTCCCGAAGTCCGGGAAATGGATGCGATCGTGGTGACCGGCGTTCAACCCGGGCCGGGCATGTGGAAGGTCAGCAAGGGCGACCACGTCTTGTGGATTATGGGCACGCTGACGCCGTTGCCCAAGGGCATGACCTGGCTGTCGCGAGACGTGGAGTCCGTGTTGGCGCAGGCCGATGAAGTGATCGACCCGCCCGGTGCGGATTTCGATGCGGATGTCGGCATGTTCCGGGGAATGTTGATGATTCCCTCGTTGCTGAAAGCCCGCAAGAATCCCGACGGCAAGACCTTGAGCGAAATCCTGCCGGCGCCGATCTATGCGAGATGGTCATCGCTCAAGGCCAAATACCTTGGTCGCGATGCCGGCATAGAGAAGTGGCGCCCGGTGTTCGCATCGCAAGAGCTCTACCAGGCCGCGATCAAGAAGTCCGGTCTGACCCAATCGGGGGTGGTGAGTCCGGTGGTGGAAAGATTGGCGAAGGCGGGCAAGATCAAGCGCACCCCGGCGCTGGTCAAGGTGACGGTCGAAAACCCCAAGCAGGCGATCAAGGAGTTCTCGGCATCTTCGCTGGCGGATATAGATTGTTTCGACAAGACGCTTGCCCGGCTGGAGTCGGATTTGCCGCTGATGACGGCCCGGGCCAATGCGTGGTCCATTGGCGACATCGAGGCGCTACGCGGTCTGCCTTACGAGGATCAGAACCGAACCTGCCTGAATGCGTTCCTGCAAACCGGGATCGCGCAAAAACGCGGCATGGACACGCTTCCCCAGCGCGTCGAGGCGATGTGGCTGGCGAAAGCGGAGGCGGCGCTGGCGGCGAACAAGGTGACCTTCTCCACCTTGCCCATTTCGACCATGCTCAAGCCCAATGGCTATCTATCCAAGCTGGCCGCGAAGGGCTACTTGATCGAGGAACCTTGAAGCCAATACCGAGGTAGAGCCGAGCTTGCTCGGCTGCACTGAGTGCAATGTTGAAAGCAGCCGAGCAAGCTCGGCTCTACAAGGAGTGCTTCAGCCTGCGGCGCTGATCGGCGCAGCGGCCAACGCCAGCTGCGGCCAGCGCGCCAACACCGATTCGCGAATGCCGCTGGCATCGATGCCGGCTTCGGCCAGCAACTGCTCGCGGCTGGCGTGATGCTGGAATTCGTCCGGCAAGCCCAGGTGCAGGATGGGAAGCTGCAGATTGGCTTCATGCAGCAACTCGGCCACGCCCGAGCCCGCGCCACCCATGACCACGTTGTCTTCGATGGTGACGAAACCTTCGTGATTCGCTGCCAGTTCGAGGATCAATGCGCGGTCCAACGGTTTGACGAAGCGCATGTTGACCACGGTAAGGCCCAGTTCGCTGCCGACCAGCTCGGACGCAGGCACCGTGGCGCCGAACGCCAGCAGGGCGATGCGCGAGCGGCGCGCGCGCACTTCCGCCTTGCCGATCGGCAAGGTTTCCAGGCCAGGATCGATGGCCACGCCGGGACCGCTGCCGCGCGGGTAACGCACCGCTGCCGGCCCCTTGAACTGGAATCCTGTGCTGAGCATCTGCCGGCATTCGTTTTCATCGGCCGGCGCCATCACCACCATGTGCGGCACGCAACGCAGATAGCTCAAATCCAGATTGCCGGCATGGGTTGCGCCGTCCGGTCCGACCACGCCGCCGCGGTCGATGGCGAACAGCACGTCCAGCTTCTGGATGGCCACGTCGTGCACCAACTGGTCGTAGCCGCGCTGCAGGAAAGTGGAATAGATGGCTACCACGGGCTTGGCACCTTCGCAGGCCATGCCCGCCGCCAGCGTCACCGCATGTTGTTCGGCGATGGCCACATCGAAATAGCGCTGCGGATATTCCTTGCTGAAACGCACCAGGCCCGAGCCTTCGCGCATCGCCGGCGTGATCGCCAACAGCTTGGAATCGGCCGCGGCCATGTCGCACAACCAGTCTCCGAAGATGTCGGTGTAGGTCGGCTTCTTCGCTCCGCCCTTGCTGATCAAGCCCTTCTCGGGATCGAACGGGCCCACGGCGTGATAGCCGATCTGGTCGCCCTCGGCCAGCTCGTAGCCTTTGCCCTTGGTGGTGATGATGTGCAGCAGCTGCGGACCCTTCAGGGTCTTCAGGGTCTTCAGCGCCGCCACCAGCGCCGGCACATTGTGGCCGTCGATGGGGCCGGTGTAATGGAAGCCCATTTCCTCGAACAGCGTGGACGGCACGAACATGCCCTTCCAGTGTTCTTCCCAGCGGCGCATGAAGCGCGCCGGCGGCTTGCGCTTGTCGCCCAGCAGTTTCTTGCCGCCTTCGCGCAACGCATTGAGGGTGCGGCTGCTGCTGATGCGGCCCAGCATCTTGGTCAGGCCGCCGACGTTCTCCGAAATCGACATCTGGTTGTCGTTGAGCACCACCAGCAGGTTCGGTTCCGGGTCTTCCATGCCGCCGGCGTGGTTCAGCGCCTCGAAGGCCATGCCGGCGGTCATCGCGCCGTCGCCGATCACCGCCACCACCCTGCGTTCGTTTCCGGCCTGCGCGTTTGCGATGGCCATGCCCAGCGCGGCGGAGATGGAAGTGGAGGAATGGCCGACGCCGAAGGTGTCGTACTCGCTTTCCTCACGCTTCGGAAAAGGGGCAACGCCATCGGCCTGCTTGACCGTGTGGATCTGGTCGCGGCGCCCGGTCAGGATCTTGTGCGGGTAGGTCTGGTGGCCGACGTCCCACACCAGGCGGTCGTCGGGCGTGTTGTAGAGGTAGTGCAGGGCGACGGTGAGTTCGATAACGCCCAGTCCGGCGCCGAAATGGCCGCCGCTCTTGCCCACCGATTCGATCAGGTAAGCGCGCAATTCGTCGGCGATGGCGGTCAGTTCGGACTCGTCGAACTGGCGCAGATCGCCGGGAAGCTCGATGCGTGAAAGGCGGGGGTAGCGGGTGGGGTCGATCATTCCCCGCATTTTCCTCCCCATCCGGGAGAGGGGCAAGCAATCCGCCCATCCGGTTCAGGCTTGAGGTCAGGCCGAGAGCTTGGAACGCTTGGGCAGCTGCGCCTTCAGGAAGGCCATCTGGTCGGCCAGGATGTTGCGGTTGGAAAGGATCAGGTGCTCGATCCAGCTGGGCCGGTACGGCACCGCCAGCAGCGGCATGTTGGCTTGCTGGGGGGTGCGGTTGGCCTTGCGGGAATTGCAGTGGAAACAGGCGGTGACCACGTTCTCCCAGATGTCGCGCCCGCCCTTGGACAGCGGCAGCACATGGTCGCGGGTCAGGCTGGGGCGCGAGTATTCATGGCCGCAATACAGGCATAGCTGGGCGTCGCGGGCGAACAGCGCGGTGTTGGTCAGCGTGGGCGTGGGCGACAGCGCATGCGAGCGCGCGTGGCCGCGCGAAGCGACGATCGGGTGCAGCTCGATGATGCTCTGTTCGCCGGTCATGCGGCTGGTGCCGCCATGCACGCGCAGGCAGGGGTCGCCCAGGGTCCAGGCGACGGCGTCGCGCGCGTACAGGCAGGTCGCGTCCTGCCAGTTGATCCAGTCCAGCACGCGGCCATGCGCATCCAGCGACAGCAGGCGCACGGTATTGGAGCGGGAGGCAGGGTGCAGCGCGGACAGGACCGGGATCGCGGGGGATCTGGCGCCGATACGTTGAAGCTGAGCTGGGTCTGCTTCCATCGGGGAAACAGGTTATACCTAAATGTTGATGATTTGTGTATCGGCCTGCCCGGGTAGGAGCGCCCCATGGGCGCGAGCTCTTCAAGGCCGGCCTGGAAAGAGCTCGCGCCCACGGGGCGCTCCTACGGGTCAGGGGCCGAAACGTTCGGCATCCATCGCCATCAGCGGGGCGGCGCCGGATTCAATGGCCGCGGCGTGGGCCAGGGTGCGGGGCAGGATGCGGGCGAAGTAGAAACGGGCGGTCTCGCGCTTGGATTGCTTGAACGCATCGCCATGCGTCGAAGTTTCGGCCGCGGCCACGCTGCGCGCCCACCAATAGGCCAGCGCGACATAGCCCGAATAGAACAGGTAGTCGGTACTGGCCGCGCCGATCTCTTCGGGGTCCGCCGATGCGCGCTGCAGGATGCCTTGCGTCAGCGCGGCCCACTCGGCGGCTTTCTGGCGCAAAGGCACGATGAATTCGGCCAGCGACGCATCGCCCTCGTGTTCCTTGGCGAACGCCTCGATCTGGGCCAGGAACAGTTTCAGTCCCGCGGCCTTGGTCGCAGCGGTCTTGCGCCCCATCAGGTCCAGCGCCTGGATGCCGGTGGTGCCCTCGTACAGCGTGGTGATGCGCGCATCACGCGCCAGCTGCTCCATGCCGTGTTCGTGGATGTAGCCATGCCCGCCGAAGCACTGCAGCGCGTGGTAGGTGTTTTCGATGCCCCATTCGGTCTGGCAGGCCTTGGAGATAGGGGTCAGGAAGCTGACCAGCACATCGGCCTGTTCCCGCTCCGCCGCGTCCTCTGCATGGTGGGCGACATCGATCAAGGTGCCCGCGTGCAGGGCGAGCAGGCGGCTGCCTTCGACCAGCGATTTCACCGTCAGCAGCATGCGCCGCACATCGGGATGCACGATGATCGGATCGGCGGGCTTATCCGGGAATTTAGGGCCGCTGAGCGAACGCGTCTGCAGGCGATCCAGCGAATAGCGCAGCGCATTCTGGTAGGCGCGTTCGGACAGTCCGATACCTTGCAAGCCCACGCCCAGGCGCGCGGTGTTCATCATGGTGAACATGGCCAACAGGCCTTTGTGCGGCTGGCCCACCAGATAGCCTTCGGCGCCGTCGAAATTCATCACGCAGGTGACCGAACCCTTGATGCCCATCTTGTGTTCGATGGAACCGCAGCGCAGCGCATTGCGCTCGCCTACGCTGCCGTCGCGGCCGACTTTGAACTTGGGCACCACGAACAACGAAATGCCCTTCGCACCGGCTGGCGCGTCCGGCAATTTCGCCAGCACCAGATGCACGATGTTTTCGGTCAGGTCGTGCTCGCCGGCGGTGATGAAGATCTTGGTGCCGCTGATGGCGTAGCTGCCGTCGGCGCGGGGCTCGGCGCGGGTCTTCAACAGGCCAAGATCGGTGCCGCAATGCGGTTCGGTGAGGCACATGGTGCCGGTCCAGCGGCCCTCGACGATCGGTTTGAGGAAGCCTTCGCGCTGCCACTCTTCGCCGTGTTGCCGCAACGCCTCCACTGCGCCGTGCGAGAGCAATGGAAAGTTGCCCCAGGCCAGGTTGGCGGCGTTGATCATTTCGTTGAGCGGCACGCCCATGACATGCGGCAGGCCTTGGCCGCCATGCTCCGGCGCCGCGGTCAGGCCCGTCCAGCCGCCTTCGATGAACTGGCTGTACGCCTGTCGGAAGCCGGGCGGGGTGGTCACGTCGCCGGTGGCTTTGTCGAAGCTGCAACCGATCTCATCGCCCACGCTGTTGAGTGGAGCAAGCACCGTTTCGGTGAAGCGCGCCGCTTCGTCCAGCACGGCGTCCAGCACGTCGCGGGTGGCGTCGCCATAACCGAGTTTCGCGAACAGCGCTTCGGCGCCCAGCACGTCGTAGAGCGCGAAACGGATGTCGGTCAGTGGGGCTTTGTAGGTGCTCATAGGGTCCGGGAATGGATTTGGGGATCGGTAGCCGGTAGCCGGGAATCGGTAACCGGAAGACGGGAGACGGGAGACGGGAGACGGGAAGCAGGAGTTGGGTTAGGGAGGAAGGATGAGCAGTGAAATTCCGGTAGGCGTCTTCTATCTGACTCCGCTTACGATTTTCGGCTACCGGCTACCGGCTACCGGCTACCGGCTACCGGCTACCGGCTACCGGCTACCGGCCTTTCAACGCAACACCCCATCCAAACCCGGCACCGGATTCAACGTATTGCGGGAATCGATATCGAAAGAGCGCGACTTCTTCTCGTCCGGCACCGCCTGCAGCTTTCCTTCCAGCGTGTAGGCAAGCGAATGCCGGCCGGCCAGGGCATCGGCCACCGCCATGCGCGCTTCGGCTGAGGGCTTGAAGGGCAGGGTCACCACATCGGCCGATTCGGGGCCGATGGAAATCGCGGGCGTGCTTTTCAGCATGCCGGCGGCTTGCTCGCCCACCGTGATCGCAAGATCGGCGCTGTCGAAGCGCATGGGAATGCTGCTGTAGTTCTGCAGGCGCAGGTCCAATGACCAACTGCCGTCCGCGTTGACGGTCAGCTGCTGGATGCTGGCCGCAGGTTCGGACACCCGCCGCACCAGCCCGCCACCGCAGGCGGCCAGGAAAATAGACAACGACAAGAGACAAAACCAGCGCGCGACACCCTTCATGCCCATCCCTCCAGTCAGTGATGGGCAAGGATACTACGGCGTATGGGGTGAACCTCTACCGTAACGGGCCGGCCATGATCAGCGGGCCCAGGTCGTAACCCATGGCGACGGCGCGGGCTTTGATCTGTTCGAACAGCGCGCGGTCCATGGCCGGCTCCCGTGACAATATCCAGAGATACTCGCGGTCCGGCTCGCCCACCACCGCCCAGGTATAGCCGGGGTCCAGGTCTATCACCCAGTAGTCGGCCCATACGAAAGGCAGCCAGGACAGCCAGTTGGGAGCGAAGCGCACTTCCAACCGTCCAGGGTGGCCTTCCACCGGCCGCGCCAGGCCTTCCGCGACGGTGGTTTCCCCATCTGCGGTGCGGCAGGCATTGCGGACGCCGATCAGTTCGTCTTCGCGCAGGGTGTAGGCGGCGGTGATGTCCCCCGTGCATTTGTCCTGGAAGGACATCGGCAGGTGGGCGATCTCGTACCACTGGCCCGCATAGCGCGAGATGTCCAAGGCCGGCACCGAGGTGACAGGGTTGGCGGCCCGGGCGCAGGGAGCGACGCAGGCAAGCAGCAACAGCACGGCTTTGAGGCTAGGCATGCGACAGGCTCCCCGGCGGAAGCCCCCAGCTTATTTCTCCGTGGCCTGCGAAATGTGAAGCAGTTGTTGGGCCGGCCTGCGGCGGCCCCTCATCCGTACGAGCTGACTCGCTCCGGTATGCGCCCGCCGTTGTCGACCTCCACCCCCGTGGGCCGGCTTGAGAACGTGTGGCGGGCCTCGGCGATGGTGTTAGCCACCTCCAGAGCGGCTTTCATCTCTGGAAACCAGAACACGGGCTTGCCGTTGTCCAACAGTTTCCAACCTTCGTAGGAGGGCGTAAGCATCAACAGCGAGCGCTTCATCGTATCAATCCCGTTCTTGGCGGCGGGTCAAACCCTGGCCGCATCTGATCGATGCACCGGTCCGTGTGCGCGATCGCCGTCCTGACGTGCATAGAGTGGGCTCATGTGCCTTCACAAACAGTAGGGCGATGGCGCGATGGGGGGTAGGAAAAATCCGACCCCGCAGCACAATTCCCCCTCGCACTTGAACAGGCGCCTGCTCGCGCGTCATGACCTGCGCGGTATCAGTCCTGACCGTGGTCCGCGCGCTACGTCCCCGCATCCGCGCTGGCGGCGCATCAGTACAGAATCTGACAGCGCGGGCAGAAAAAGCTCCTGCGCTGTGTCTTTCCCGGATAAGTTTTCGAAAGTGGGCCGCCGCATTGCGGGCAGGTGCGCTTGGTATGCACCAGCCAGTGCTTCTTGAGTACGAAGGCCTTTTTCCAGGCGAGGAAATCGAAACTGTATTGGCGCGCCTGGCGTATCAGATCGCCTAGCTTGCGCGGGGGCAGGTTGCCTATGCGACTTTCCGGATGGAGACGGATGCGGAACAGCACCTCGTTCTTGATGATGTTGCCGACGCCGGCGAATATGTCCTGGTCGAGCAGTGCATCGCATACCAGCGTGTCTGGCCGGGCCTTGAGTTTTCGGCGGGCCTTGGCCGGATTCCATCGATCGGACAGCACGTCCCCGCTCCAGTCGTAGGTCTCGTCCAGCGGTCCTTCGATGTATTTGAGCGAGCAGGTGTAGAAATTGATCTCGCCCTGGTCGAAGCGCAGCGACAGGCGGGGCGCGGCGGCTGGCTTACGCTCGTTTATCCGATAGCTGCCGAACATCATCAGATGCACCCGCAGACTGAAGCCGCGGAATTCGATCAGCAAGTGCTTGCCCCAGCTGCGTATCGATACGATGCGCCTGCCTTGCATCCGCCCCAGATCGAGCTTGCTGTTGCCGGTGGACTGGCGCACGGTCTTGCCACGGAAGCCGGCCGCCTCCTCGCTCAGGATCGCCAGGGTAGGGCCTTCGGGCATCAGCGTTCACCTGGAGCCGGCAACGGCGCAGACAGCAATTCCTGCAGTCTTGCGGCATTGGCCAGTGCGTGGCCGTGGGCGGTATTGTCGAAGATCACCCAGGGCGTCGTGCGTTGCCGCGTGCCGTTGCGTACGCTTTGGCTCAGCCGCGCCAACGCAGCTTCCCGATAGTCGCTGTAGTACATCCGTGGCGACCCGTGCCAGCGCCAGTAGCGCCAACGGCCTTGCATGCCTGGTTCGGCGGCTTCGGCACAGAGCGCCGGATCGGCTGCGACCCGGTTGATCGCGTGACGCTCGAACAGGCCATCGGCCTTGCTGCCGAACCAGCTGGCGTGCCGCGGTTCGCAGGCCAGGGCGATGTCGGTGCGTCGGCGCAGCATGGCAAAGAAGGTGGAGGCGATGCGGCCATCGAAGACCAGGCTGGGGGGAAGCTGCACCAGAATGCCTGCGAGTTTGCCGCCGAGGCCTTGGATCTCCCCGAGGAAGCCGTCCATTGAACCGGCGCAAGCCTGCAACCGTAGATCGTGGCTTATGGTCTTGGGAAGTTTGACCGAAAAACGGAAACCGGAAGGCACGGACTCGGCCCAACGCACGTAGGTTTTCTGCTGATGCGATCTATAGAACGAAGAATTTATCTCGGTCGCATTGAAGCGCGTCGCATAACGCGCCAGCATGCTGGCGCCTTCGCCGAACAGGTGCGCATGCTGGGCGGCAATAGACCATCCCGCGCAGCCGACTCGGAAACGATTCGGGCTGTCGGGAGAACCTGGTGGCTCCATGGCAACCACCTCGCGCTCAGTTGCGTTTGCGCAGCATCACTACCTGCCCCAGCACGGCGGTAGCCAGGATCACGCTGTTGGTGACGATGAACACCCAGTTGTGCAACATCCAGCTATAGGCAACGAAACCCATCGACGAGGCGATCTGGCCTGCGAACAGCCAGTGCGACACCCCTTTGGCCGAAGTGTCCTTGGCCTGGATATGGATCTGCCGAAGCAGGGTGACCACCAGGATCGCGGATGCGGCCCAGCCGATTGCGTCAGGCGACATTGCTTGCTCCATTGGTTCGGCACGTGGCACGAGATATGCCGGCATTACGGTCGCCAAGCGACGAGCGGCAGCTTGCCGACCTCGCCCGCTGCATTCAGTGGTCTTTCTTGGCCGGGCCCTGGTAATCCTTGCCCGGGTCGCGATTCTTGTAGCCTTCGTCCTCGGGCATGTCCTTGACCTTGCGCGGCGCAGTGGTATTGCGCACATCGCTGGGCGAACTCATGCCTTCGTCGCGCAAGGCTTTGGATTTGTCGCTCGTCTTTTCTTTCATTGCGCTACTCCTGAGCCAAGGAACGTATTTGCGGGCGCTGTCTAAGGCACCAGTACGACTTTGCGGCAATCGTCCTGGGCCTTGTTGAAGGTGGCATAGCCCTCGGCGGCATCGGCCAGGCTCATGCGGTGGGAGATGATGATCTCCGGCTTGATCAGTCCTTCGCCGATCTTGTCCAGCAGTTCGGGCATCAGGGCCTGGGCATGGGTCTGGCCCATCTTGAAGGTCAGGCCCTTGTCGAACGCATCGCCGAACAGGAAGGCGTGGATGAATCCGGCGTAGACGCCCGGCACGCTGACGATTCCGCAGCGGCGCGTGGCGGCGATGCACTGCCGTAATGCCGCGCCGCTGCTGCCTTCCAGTTTGAGGTTGGTCAGCACGGTTTCGGTGACGCTGCCTTTTGCCTCGAACCCGACCGCATCGATCGTGGCGTCCACGCCGCGGCCATTGGTCTGGGACATGATCACTTCGGCCGGGTCGTCGATCTCAGCCATGTTGAGGGGAATGATGCCGTAGGCTTCCCGGGCGAAATCCAGGCGGTACTGCAACTCGTCGACCATGAAGATCTGCTCGGCGCCCAGCATCCTCGCGCACGCAGCCGACATGAGGCCTACCGGACCTGCGCCGAAGATGGCCAGCGTCGAGCCTGGCCCGATACCCGCATTGATGGCTGCCTGATAACCGGTGGGTAGGATGTCGGACAGGAACAGCACCTGTTCGTCAGAAAGCGCGTCAGGCACCGCCAATGGTCCTACGTTCGCTTTCGGCACACGCACGTATTCGGCCTGTCCGCCCGGAACGCCTCCATAGAGATGGGTGTAGCCGAACAACGCCGCCGGCGGCCTGATACCTTTCTGGTTCAGCGCTGCGCCTTTGCCGGTATTGGTCGTTTCGCAAGCCGAATACTCCGCCAAGCGACAGTGGAAACACTCACCACAAGCAATCACGAACGGAATCACCACTCGGTCGCCCTTGCTTACCGCCGTCACCGCAGATCCCGCCTCTTCCACGATTCCCATGAATTCGTGCCCAAGGATGTCGCCCGCATGCAGATCGGGAATCTTGCCGCGGTACAGATGAAGATCGGAACCGCAGATGGCGGTGGCAGTGACCTTCAGGATGATGTCGTCGGGCTGCACGAGTACTGGATCGGGTACTTCCTCCACCCGAACGTCCATCTTGCCGTGATACGTAAGCGCCTTCATTGCAAGACCTGGGTGCGTGGCGGAAAGCCACGCCCAAGTAGGTCACAATCGGCGTTACCTTGAAGTCGCTTCCATGGCTTGGCATCGCGACAAAAAGTTCACGAACCGGTTCAAGCGCCATTGGTTCGATGTCGGCGTCGCAAGATGCGGCCGGAACCCAATCTGTCGAAGGACCGTCGAGTGCGCTTGGAGGAAAGCGGGCGGTTATTTCCCGCCGGCGGAAGCGCGCAATAGGATCGGGTCAATTTCCGTCGCCAAGGATGCCGGCGTTCCAAAGGATCAACTTCACGCGGCCGTCATAATGGCGGCGATCAGGCTCGGAGATCTTCTCGGCTATTCGCTGCGCCGCTTCGCGTATTTCCTTGGCGGCTTCTGTTTCGTGCCGATGTCGCAGCAGCGCCGGGATGGAATCTTCGAGACGGTTCAACGCCTCATCCAGTTGTTCGCGTGTCTTGTGCATGTCGACAGATTGCATGTGTTCGCGTGATACGGGCGTTATTCCGCGATCTCACAATAGTTGGGGTTCATTTGCATCGCAGGCCCTACATACGAGGATGCGTTTGCTATCGGATACCGGTGATATCGGCAAAGGGCCGGCGCTTCCTTGCGCCGTATTCCACTTGAATCAACCGACCGCCACCGGCGCTGGCTGACTGGCGGCATTCTTGAATTCCTTGGCCGCTTCTGGACTCGATTTCCACTCTTCGTACTGCTCGTCGAAGGCTGCCAATTCTTCGGCGCTGAAAAGCTTGCGCGCCATCTTGAACATGGTCTTTTCCTCTTCGGTCGCATGATGGTCCACGAATTCGCCCAGCACCTTCGCCGAGCCGGCGAATTCGGTGCTGTCCACCGGCTTGGTCTTGAGGTCGGGCAGCACGGTCAGCTCTACGGCCCGGTGTTCCTGCACGGCTTCGGCGTGGGTCTTCAGGCCTTCGCGGTCGGCGCGTTCCTTGAAGGCGGGGTACAAGTACAGCTCTTCCCATTTGGCATGTGGGATCAGGCCGAGCTCGATCTCGGTCAGCAGTTCTGCGCGCCCTTTCTTGGCCCGTTCGGTAGTCTCGTCCATGTCGGCGAACAAGGATCGAAGATGGTCGTGTTCGGCTTGCAGGGTCTTCAGGATGTCTCGTTTCATTTTGGCTCTCCTCGCGAGGTTGGCTGGGGGCGCCATCATGTCCACGTGCCGTTACGCGGAAGTGAGCTCGGGAAAAACCAACGCTCTTCGGCCATATGCATCCTTGCCAATCCTGCCTTCGGCCCTTGTGACGCGCAGTTAACACGCCTGTGCTCTGCTGGCCTAACGAGGTGAGCATGAGTCCGGCAACATTCGATTGGCTTGAGCGCGTCGCCGAATCCGATTGGTCGGCACCGCAAAAAGGTTGGCAGCACCTGACCCTGCAATACGGCGAATTTCTATCCCGGTGCTGCTCAGGCGGCGGCGTGGACCTGGTTGACCAGTTCAAGCAATGGGCGAACCGGCAGCACGCGTATGACTACGCGTTGGCGTGGGATCAACCGGAAGCTCCCGAAGCGCTTTTCGTGATTGCCAGGAAAGTCGCCCTGGCAAGGCGCAATGTGGTCCCGTTTGCGGGAATGAGAACGAGCGCAGGGTGATCGTGTCGGTCAGGGAATCGCGGGTACGCCGATTCAAGCCGTGCCGATTCACGCAGGGCTTCCCGGTACGATCGGATCGCTATCGGGAAAGGGTGGCGGCGTGCCGACGCCAGGCCTGAGCCGCCCAACAAAAAGGCCTCCATCACTGGAAGCCTTCTTAAGTCTGCACCTTAGTCAACCACCCAAATGGTGGCCGGGGAGGGAATCGAACCCCCGACACAGGGATTTTCAATCCCCATTAATCCCTTTGCCCGAGCCAGCAGTGCCGGCGTGTCCGGCGCTTTGGCCCTTTAAAAACCTTGATAAACGTTGACAATACAGGGATATCAGGAATACAAAGGGACTACACATCTGGTGCATGGTGCGCCGGACACACGCCGGACACAGACGGGGGCTCAATTGGCTAAAGTGCGGCTGGACGACAAATCGGTTCGGACTCTAGAGCCGCCAGGAACCGGTAATAGGATCGATTACGACGTCCCACCTGAGTCCGGGCGGGGTGAGTTCGTCAGGGGCTTTGCTCTGCGGACTACGGCAGCAGGCCGTAAGACCTTCTTGCTGGTGTACGTGACTCGGGACGGGGCAGAGCGCAGGCACGTCATAGGCGACTTTGGTCCCCATACCGTCACCACGGCCCGAGAGGCGGCCAGGAAACTCCGGACCAGGGTGGATGCTGGTGCTGACCCCTTCGCCGAGCAGAAGCAGTCCAGGGCCGACGCAGAGGCCAATCGGAAGCGGTCCGCCGCCACGCTAGGGGTTATGTGCGAGGGATACGTCGCGGTCCTCAGGCAAGAGGGGAAACCGTCTGCTCGCCAGGTGGAATCCAACCTCTACCTCCATGTTCGGGACGCATTTCCGGCGCTTTGGAACGCCGCCGCCAGCGCCGCCACGCTAGACGACTTCGTGAAGGTCACCAGCCGCCTCACTCGGGCCGGAAAGAACCGCACCGCCGGCAAGGTCCGAGCCTATCTCCGAGCCGCTTATGCGACCGCCATTGCGGCCCGCGGCGACGCAGCAATCGCACACCACTTTGAAGGCTTCGATATCACCAGCAATCCCGTCCGGGATCTGGCTGCAGTGAAGCCCAAGAAGGCAGCGGATGCGGGTCCAAAAAAAAGGGCGCTCACATTGGCGGAGCTTCGCGAGTACTGGGCAGCGATACGGAAGCTGCCAGATCCGGATGGTGCGCTATTGCAGTTCCATCTTCTGACGGGAGCTCAGCGTCTTCAGCAGCTGGGTCGGTTGACAACCGCCAATTACGACGCTGACCTCAAGGCGGTGACTATTTCAGACAGCAAAGGTAGGCGCTTAGAAGCCCGCCAGCATATTGTTCCACTGATAGCTGATGCCGAGGACGCGCTGACACGAATGGTGAAGGTTGACGAAGAGGGGAACCGCAAACGGCGGGGACCATTCTTGTTCACCGTATCTAATGGAAACACTGCGGCCGTTTATCACACCGCTCGGGAAAAAATGCTTGAAGTTGCTGCTGCATTGATCGATGCAAAGAAGCTTGAAGCGACCTTCACACCAGGTGAACTTCGGAAAACAGTGGAGACCAGGCTGGCGGCAGCAGGAGTATCCAAGGAAATTCGGGCCCACCTCCAGTCTCACGGACTAGGCGGGGTGCAGGATGTCCATTACGACGATCACGACTATCTGGACGAGAAACGAGCTGCCTTGGAAAAGCTGCGGGGGTTGCTGGAACCGACGTCGAGCGTAGTGGTGCCAATTCGGTCGGAATCAAAATCAAGGAAGAAGCATGGATAGCAAGGCCGTAAGAAGCGCAAAGGAGCGGGCCAGAAGCAGTGCGGCAGAACTGTTGAGCAACTTGCCGGCCGATGTCGTTGCCGGTGCGGAGAGACTATTGTCGGACGGGGATGAAAGCTTGAACGCTCTTTGGGGGACGGGGAGGCTCACTTCAAGTGAGTTTTCGCTGGCGGTCCTGGATTATTACGTCGCCATCTACAAGGGGCCTTGGGACCTTAAGACACAGAGAGCGCAAGACAAATGGATGGGCGAGTTTGAAGAGACGTTAGAGAAGTTGCTGCTTCTGATGAGTGAAGGTCCAGTGGAACCGGAACTTTTTGGGTTTCCAGTTCGCGACACACCTTTGATGAAACTGGCACGCGCGTGGGGCATACAGATTCCCGACGAATCGGTTGAAGGCTATTTTGGTCAGATGGGAGAGCTGGAGCGGAAAGCTGACTCTACAAACTGGACGTTGGCTGATGCTTTGAGGGCCTATCTTCTTCAAGTAAAGACGGACCACTCTGCTGGGCAAGATCTCAAGAAACCAGCAGATCCCTACGCTAACCGGACGAGATTTCTAAGGCGCTGCAGCGTCAGCGTCGCTTTCACCCACGCGGAACTCGCCATCATAGCTGGGGCACTTTTTGACGACGAGAAGCTGGACGACCGCCAGGTTAGGCGGATCGTGGCCGGATAGATTTCAGCAGATTCTGCAAAAACCTGCCCTAGGCGCCCAATGCACTGATTTGCACCATGGAAGCACCTATATGGGAGGTGCTTCAAATGAAACTGCTCGAAGATTTGCTCTCGACTGAAGAGATTGCCGTGGAACTGGACGTTTCGCCGGCTACCGTTGTCCGGTGGCGTCGCAAGAGGGTCGGCCCGCCGTACCTCCGGATTGAAGGACGCGTCCGATATGACAGGAAAGATTGCCGCGCGTGGCTGTACTCCAAGAGGACTGAAGGGCGTGCCCCGTGAGTCGGGCGCCCACTGAGCCCGGCGCTGCATCGCTCCTGAAGCTTTTGCCAGACATCGCTGACAGTATGGCTGCGCGCCTCAATAAGCTCGCGCAGAACCATGATCCGATCCTGGCCGACGAGATCATTCGTGATGCTTCTGGGCTCACCGCTTTGGCCATGCGCATTGCAACAGCTCTGCGGCGGGAGCGGGAGCGAGGCGATGACGGCGAATGAGAATCACCGTCGGCTCATCACCTTCACCCGATTGGGGCGAATTGCGCAGGTCCCCCTGCGGGCAGTGATCGAGGGCGTCCTGTACGAAAACACGCTCGGGGGCATCATTGGTCGTTCCGGATCTTGCAAGTCCTTTCTCGCTCAAGGAATGGCAGCATGCGTGGCCACTGCGACGCCATGGATGGGTCGGCCGGTCACACAAGGGGCAGTTTTTTATATTGGGGGAGAAGGTCTCAGCGGTATTCGCAAGCGATTCGCAGGGTGGGCAGCGTACAACCGTATCGATTTGGCGCAAGCGCCGCTGTTCATTGCGGATGGCCTGCCCGCCCTACACGACCAGCTGAATGTGGCTTCGGTCATTGCCGAGATCAACGCCATCGCTGAAGACTTGTTCTTCAACGCGGGTGCAATTGAGCCAAAGCTGGTGATCGTGGATACGCTGGCTCGCGCGATGGGCGGCGCTGACGAGAACTCCGCAGCCGACGTGGGAAGAGTGATAGAGGGACTGGATTGGATTCGTTCAACGTGGTCTTGCAGTGTGCAAGTTGTCCATCACTCCGGACACGGCGAAGGCTCAAAGGAACGTGGCCGAGGCAGTTCGGCTTTCTACGCCGGCCTGGACTCCGAGCTGTTGGTGCAGTCAGACGGCGGCACCGTGAAGGTGCGGTGCACGAAGTCGAAAGATTGGACTCCTTTTGCAGAGATTTCGCTGGATCGAAAAGTGATTGACGTCGATGCCGGCGGCGTCGTGGAAACGACGCTCGTGCTGGATCAGGCCCAGGCCGGCAGTGCGGCAGAGCGCGCCGCAGAACTGCAGGAAGAGATTCGGGTCCTGATCTTCGAGAAGAAGGTCTCATACCGGGACGCTGCCGACCAACTGGGTATTACCAAGAGCAAGTTGGAAGTTGAGGTTGCCAAGATCAGACGCGCCGCTCAGCAGTACAGCGAGGCTTCTGATGGCCGCTGATCACTGTCCTGAACTGCTGTCCTGTGGGGGTCCTTATAGACCCCCCCACACAGGACGACAGCTTGTCCGACAGGACAGCAAGGCACAGGACGGACGCAGGACACACAGGACAGACCACTCACCATTTACGAGGATCACACCATGGGGAAGAAACCGTCCCGAATCAAAATGCTGAAGAACCCGATGCCGATCCTAGACAGCAGCTGCGCCAAGGTGATGCCGGCGCGGAAGCTCAAAGGTTATGGCGACAACACCAACGCCGGCGGCTATGGATATCGGTGGCGCCAGTTCCGCAAGCGCTACCTAATGGCACACCCGCTGTGCGTCCACTGCCAAGCCGAAGGGCGGATCACGGAAGCGACAGAGTTGGACCACGTCGTGCCCCACCGCGGCGACATGGAGGCGTTCTGGCAGGGCGCGGTGCAGGGCCTGTGTAAACCACATCACTCGGCAAAGACTGCAACCGAAGAGTGACGAGCAAGACAGCCAGATCCATACGGAGGATGCGCTTAGCGTACGGGGGGCCGGCCTGACCTCCCTACCGGTTTATTTCGCGCGCGCCAATCCCAACTGCCGTGTCTTTTTTTTCCTCGATTTGAATAATTCAAAAAGGGCGACTTCTTGTACAAAAACGCGACATTCAAATCAGGGCCCAATCGGTCTAGGACATCGCCGCATCTGCAGTCCAAACCTGGAGTGACTAGGTGACTTACGAAGAGCGCGTCGCTAACACGTTGGCGATCTTCGAGAACGCCATACGGGGAGCCGGGTGCTGGATCAGCGGGGACGGCCGCGTGGGTGAAAAAGATGCGGCTGCATTGATCGGCTGGTCGGTTGACCACTTGCGTAGTGAGCGACAGGCCGGACGTGGACCTCCTAGCTATCGCATTGGCGGTGGCGGCCACCGGGTGTCCTACAGGCTCAGCGACTTGGCGCAATGGGTAGAGGATCAAAAGAACTGAGCCGAATTCCATACTGGTGCAGAACAACAGTATGAAAATCGCCGCAGCTAACTAGGCCTAACTGGTCCTAAGTGGCTGGTTCCACCCCGAGCGGCGAGGCAACCTCGGAATCAACTTCCTACAGGTGCCCCATGAATCAAAACTCCCTCGCTCTGAATGAATTTTTCGCGGTAGCCCAAGCCCTGATGCGCACCGGTGGCGATTGCAAGGCCATGCAGAACTTGGCCGCAGATCGGGCCACCCTGCCCAACGTTGCCACGATCATTGGCAAAGCCGCAGTCGCGCCTGGCGGCCTTGCAGATCCGGCTTGGGCCGGCAACCTGGCTCCGTACAGTTGGGGGGTGGACGCCTTCCTGGAGGCTCTGCGCAGCGCGTCGGTCTTTGACCGCCTCTTGGCCGGTGGTGCACGCCGCATCCCCCTGCGGACACGCATCGCGATCTCCACCACGGCACTGCGCGGCAGTATCGTCGCCGGCGGCTCCGCTAAGCCGGTGACCAAGCTCAATCTCGACGCCCAGCAGCTGGAGCCGATCAAGGCGGTGGCATTGGTCGTCATCACCGAAGAGCTTGTGGCAAACGGTGCCAATGGCTCACTGGGCCTGTTGGGTGACGAGATGAAATCCGGTGTCGCCGCGTCCACTGACAACGCGTTTCTGGTCGGCATCAGCACCGGTGCGCCGACAAATGCATCCTCAGGTTCCACTCCTGCCAACGTCCTGGCTGATGTGGAATGGCTCTTGGACCAGGTGGCTGTGGCCGCAACCTCCAGGCTGTATTTGGTCGTGGATCCGAAGACCGCCAACAAGCTCGCCACGAAGGCCAGTAGCGACGGTTCGAATGCATTCCCGGGCATGACGCCCGCCGGCGGCGAACTGTGCGGCATTCCGGTTCTGGTGACCGATGAAGCCGATGTCGATTCCAACGGCGGCAGCATGACGCTGATCGACGCCACCGCGATCATCGCCAACACCGACACCGTGACCCTCCGCACCTCAGCCGAAGCATCGCTGCAGATGACTGACGTCGCCAGCGATGGTGCCACCACCATGGTTTCCATGTTTCAGACGGATTCGCGCGCAATACTCGCAGAACGCTGGTTCGGGTTCGAACTGGCCCGAGCGGATGGCGTCGCCGTAGTCACCGGCGTGAGCTACTAACGGCATGGCCGCTCAGAAGAACAAGACCGTACCTGATCTGGCTCGCAAGCTGCGAGAGGCGGGATGCAAGGACAAATGGGTGCTGGTCTTGGCTGCCTGCCTGACCGCACTCGCCGCCGAGGAGCTGAAAAGCAGGAAGCGCCTGCTCTCACTCGAGCGGGCGATGAAGAATCACTCAGGCAAGGAGATTGCAAAGTGAAAGATCTTCTGGAGAAGCAACTGGCCGGTTTGGTCGCGCAGCATTCCGACTGGTTGGATGCCGAAGCTTGGGACGATGCGTGCGCGGTTGTCGGCGCAGCGTACTTTGATCAGCCCGATGACCTGGCGACGTTTCGCAAAGCCCTCCAGGAGCGCATGCGTGACGCATGAATCCCCCCTGAGGCGACTGGCCCATACCGCCCAGCTCGATGGCTATGAGCTTCGCCGTGCGGAATCGGCAGAACAGTACCGGGCCTGGAATGGTGCATTGGGCCTATTCAAAGATGGCCACTTCCGCTTCGCCGGTGACGTCGATTCTTGCCGTGCGTGGCTTCATCACCAATCGCTTGTTAGGCTGTAAGCGAGCTTTGAGCTAACGCCGAAAACTGCAGAGGTGAAAGTCCTCCCAGCGAATGGTGCGGCCTGGCGATGTTGTATCTAACTGTCCAGTCTTGCAGCATCTTTGCAGCCTCAGGAATCGAATTGAGTAAGTAGCGGTCAAACACTTCCTTCCTCATTGTCAGATTGAAGCGTTCGACCAAGCTGTTCTCGGTAGGTGACGCAGGCCGAATATAGACTCGCTCGACCGCCGCCGCTTTCGCCCATGCGAGGTAGTCTCGGCCTTTGAACTCCATGCCGTTGTCGCTGCGTATGGCCTTTGGGGATCGTCCAAGCGCTTGGAGCCTGGCCAGGCATCGCACAACCATCACTGTTGACCTACGTTCGGACACTTCAGATGCCACGCATTCGCGGTTGAAGTCGTCCACGATATTTAGCACCCAGAACCGTTTCCCGCCGGTAGTTACATCGGTCATGAAGTCCATTGACCACATAGCGTTCAATGTGAATTGCGGCTGCATCTGCTTACTTATGCGTAGAGGTACCGAAGCAAGTCGTTCAGAAGCGCGCCCCCGATTGGCAATCTGAAACTTGGCGTCTTCATACACTTGCCTAAGTTGCTTTTGGGTATATGGCTGGCCCTGCAGGATTGCCGCAAAGACTTTTCTGAAGCCTTGGCCGGGGTTCTGTTCAAAGTAGCGCGTCATATCCGCAACGATGTTTTTGCTTACGTCGCTCGCCAGCTTGGGACAACCGGCGGAGGCAGAAACTCCCATCACGCGATTGGCCTCCTGGCGGGATAAACCGTGTCGCGCCCGAATTGCAGTCCCGAGCAGTGCTCGCTTTCGTCCAGTTGGCTGGAGGTGCCTCACAACGCTTACAGTTATTCGAAGTAAGCGCTCGATCTTCTGGAGGCGATTTCTGAGGAGGGTTTCTGTGTGCTTGGCGCGCTTGTCGGTGTTTCGAGGCAGACAGTACGCCTCATAAGAGCGAAGATTCAGCACTCGGCACACCGTGCCGTAGCCGAGTTGGCAGTGGGCTGCGATCTGATATCGGGTAAGCCCGTTCTTTCGGGCCTGGAGAATGCCCGCTACTTGCTCTCTGGATAACACGGCAGCTCACCTGCATGGGTGAGGACCGACAATAGCGCTAACGAAGCTGGCCCGGCTTGAATGAATTGTTAGGCCCGGCCCCGTTTGGGTGGTTTGCGGGCCTTATTGTCTGCTCGGATGATGTCGCCACAGTCCGCGGCTGTGGGCAGGGTGCGCCCGAGGTCGATGGTGTGCCAGCCGCCACAATCTGGGTCGGGACAGCCGCAGGTAGTGAAGTGAACTGGATGGTTTGTCAGACCATCGCGCTTTTGGATCGCGTTGGTGCGCTCTTCGCTTTTGATCACATCAACAATGGCGCCACGATTTAGGAATTTGCCAGCCATGAACGCTCCTTTCGGGCCTAACTACCTAATAGACGGACCCTCTGTCCGCGCGTCCGATCATACCGTGAGACCAGCCGGGAATAGGCTGCCGGGATGCTGCCACCCGACTACCGCTGGGAACCACTCTGGGAGGGCCAGGGGCTTTATCTGCATGACGTCCGGCCATACCCATGCCGGTGCGCCTACTGGGAGCCGCTGCCGGGCGGTGGCGGCGTCCTGCTGCACTGGGGCGTCAGGGACTGCCTGCCGAACCAGAGGACCCTGGCAACGGCCGAGGGCGCGACGCGTTTTGTGGAAGCCTGGGCATCGAAATGGGACGCGGAGATCCGCAGGCACGTTGCGGAGAAGGGAAAGGGCTACTCCGTTGCCCTACCTTCGCTAGAGGTGGCGCAGGCCGCCGCGAGTCGCGACCTGTTTAGGAGGCGGGGGCATCGGAAGGATTGGTGGACCAAAACACAGCCCGGCCCCTAACTGGACGAGGAGGACCAACGGTGGGAAAGGAGTGCCAAGCGGTCGAAGGGTCGCGTTAACAGTTTCCAAGCAAATACCGGGTATAAAGGCCTTGCAGATTCAGGCTGCCTTCTCCCGGCGACAAGACCCCTCGGGCGCTTCTCGTAAGGGATAGCTGGACTAGAGAAGGCAGCTCTCTAATAGAAGTGGCGCGTACCGTGCCGCCACGTATCGTACTCGTGCCTAATCTTGCCTTTAATCAAATCGTAGGAACGGGTATCACCTTGCTCCCATTTTCTTTGTATTGCCCAGGTGCAGTAGTCGGCAGCCTGTAGGCATGGATCTGACATTGCCGGACAGTGGTCGGTTTTCCAAGTCACGTTTCGTTTATAGAATTGGTTCATCACATCTCGAATTCCCGATTCGAAGACGCCTTTACCTTTTTTTGTACCGATGCTGGCGGCCGTTATCAGCATCTCGTCCGCGTCGCCAACAATCTTCTTGTGGGCGCCATAAAAATGGAAATACCACGCGTACTGGTAAAAGCGATGGTGTGATGGCCGCATGTGCGGCATCGCCTTCGATTTTTCGAGAATTGTGCACTCAACGGTAAAGTTTTCGCGGGACAGAAGGTCGAATACCTGGTCACGCACTACTTGCTTGTCTTCGGTCGCGTGGAAACAGTCACCCACAGGCATACCCTGCCAAGCCAGCTCCTTTCGTAAGCGCAGCAACCGCTCTCCCAAACCGCAATCACCGACCGTGATTGTGCAAAGAATAAAATATTTGCTGGCGCGGCCCTTACGCGTAAAGGCGAAGTCACCTGCCTCATCAGCGAATACGTATTGTCGTGGGACTTGGGAACTCATGATCGCTTCTCCACCTCACAAGGCCAGTCTATGTGCTCCGCCTGTACATTCGCGATGGCACAACCTGTGGATAAGTACGATTGCTTGATAAACAAATCAGTGCTTTAGCCGCACGGACGAATCTGGTGAAACTTTGAGCATTAGCTCGGCCAATAAAAAAACCCCGCAGCAATGCGGGGTGTTGGAGGGGCTAGACGTTATTACTTTCTAGTCCGCAGTCCAGTTGTTGGAATTACGGTCGAAAATTCGCGTCGCGCTAGACGCTTCTCGAACCAAATTTATTCCGTGCACTGCATCCGCACGATTTACATAACCCTCAGCTGAGTCCGCAATTATGTCGCTATGGTTGGCAGCCACCAATTGCCACCGCCATTGGCCGGCCACATCTTTGTATAGATTGAAGTACATGATCGCCTAGTCGTTCAAAAAGAAGTATGGCCGGTAACTTTCATCACGCCGATTACGATGGCAACGACTGCGGCCATAACGCCAATAGTCGAAGCTAGCCATTTCAAAAGTGTGAATGGAACCCGCTCGATAGAAAGGCGGATTTTCCCGAGCTCTGATTCGAGCGTTTCCTTCGTTACCATGGTCGCCTTGATGACTGCCACGTCTCGCTCAAGCTGAGAAATTCGGTCGTCGCCGCCGCCGCCGCCTACCTTTCTGCGGTCGAGCTCAGCAGTGACGCCTTCGCGTATTGCTGACTCAAATCCTTCCTTTTGTGGGTGCGAGATCGGAGTGGATTTAGGCGACGCCATTCTTCTGTGCCTCGATCCAGTCCCAAACGGCCGCATCATGCAGGCCATAGAAGCGCTCAACGCGGCAGACAATCAACGTCAACTGGGACGTGTTTTCACCCACGATCTTTTCGTAAACCTTGGATGCCTGGGCAGATGGCGATACTACGAGCCAGTCTCCAGAAGACAACTCGTAGTAGTCATCCAACGGAAAAGCTGCCCGAATTAGTTCGGCCACAGTGGCAGAGTTTTCCGCGCCAAAAACAGCATATACAAATCTGGGACTTAAGCTCGTTGGAGCGGGTCGAGGCGGGGGCGGGGGCGGCGGCGGTGCGTTGGTCATGGTCAAAGATGCTACACGATGCTGCAGAAGATTCTTGTGCGATGGACAACCACTCGATAGCCGGACATCAGCCGGACATATCGTACGAACATCCAAATAGAAAAAGGGCCTCCACGGACGGAAACCCTTTAAAAGTCAACACTTTGTCAGCCACCAAAATGGTGGCCGGGGAGGGAATCGAACCCCCGACACAGGGATTTTCAATCCCTTGCTCTACCGACTGAGCTACCCGGCCAGTGCACCTGCGGCCAAGCCGAAGTGAAGGGCGGCATGATACGGGGGCGGGGGCCGCGCGGCAAGCCGCCTGTGCGCTGAACACGCTGCCGGAGGGTGGGTTTTGCTCGGACTTCGAAGGCGCATTATTGGCCCAACTCCCTTTACATTCCGGAGCAAAAGCATGAAACGCACGCTCTTGATGCTTGTCCTGGTGCTCTCGCTTGGCGCTTGCAGCACCACCCGGATGACCGACGCCGAAACCCTGGCCCTGTACAAAGCCCATGCCGGCGAACCGGTCAAGAATTTCCAGTACCTGGGCCATCTCAGCGGCTGGACCCCCCTCGGCGATACCGCATTGGCGGTCTGGACCAAGCCTACCCAGGCCTATCTGCTGGAACTTTACGGCCCCTGCAACGACCTGGACTTCGCCCCGGCGATCAGCCTGAGCAGCATCGCCAACAGCGTCTCGGCGCGGTTCGACAATGTCTATGTGCACGGAGGCGGTGCGCCAGGCATCCGGCTTCCATGTCGTATCGAAACCATTCGTCCGCTGGATGTGAAAGCGCTCAGGCAGGCCGAGAAGAATCTGCGCGAGGCCACGCTGGTGGAGCGGGAAGCAGCTGCTGGCAGCTAAAAAAAGCCCCTCTCCCGTCGGCGCCCGAAGGGTGTGCAGGGCTGAGAGGGGTTGGGGTGAGGGTACGGCGAAGTCCATGCGGTACGAGCATCATGGACTCCGCCGTACCCTCATCCGCCCTTTGGGCACCTCCTCCCGAAGGGAGAAGGGATTCACTCCTCAGGCACGTAACCGGCGGGCTTTTCCGCATCCCCCGAGAACAGGAATTTCTCCAACTCCGCCTCCAGGAAAGCCCGATGCTTCGGATCGCGCGGCGACAGGCGGTTCTCGTTGATCAGCATGGTCTGGTGCGCCAGCCATGCGGCCCAGGCGGACTTGCCGATGTGCGCGTAGATGCGCTGGCCCAGTTCGCCGGGGTAGGGAACGAAATCCAGTCCTTCGGCCTCGTGTTTTTCGTATTCGCAGAAGATGGTTCTTGGCATGGCGATTCCTTATTCGCTCGGCAGTCCGCCGAGCAGCTTTCGAATGGGCGCCGGCAGTCCCAGCGAAGCCAGCTCGGCGCGCGCTACCCAGCGCAGATCGCCATTGTCGCGCACCGCATCGCGCGCAGCGAGCTTGCGCCAGTGCAGCGGATGCATGCGCAGACGGTAATGGGTGAAGGTATGCGGGATTTCCGCCAGCGCCTCGGCCTGGTCGTAATCGCCCTGCAGATGCGCCGAGAACCAGACGCGCGCCTGTTCATGGGTTTCGGCTTCCGGCAGCGACCATAGCGAAGCCCAGATGCCGGTCGGCGGGCGTCGCTGCAACAGGATTTCGCCCGCCGCGTTCTCCGCCAGCAGCACCAGCGCCGTGCGCTCGGGCAACGGCTTGCCGGGACGGGAAGTGGGAAGCTCTTCGACGCGGCCTTCGTTCAACGCCACGCAATCGCCGCTCAATACGCACAACATGCAGGCCGGGTTCTGGCGCGTGCACAGGGTGGCGCCGAAATCCATCTGCGCCTGGGTGTAATCGGCCATGCGCGAATCGGGAAGGTGCGCCTGCGCCAACGCCCACAATTGCTTTTCCACCGCCGGTGCGTTCGGCCAGCCGGCGATGCCGTGGAAACGGGTGAGCACGCGCTTGACGTTGCCGTCCAGGATCGCGAAGCGATCGCCCCAAGCCTGCGCAAGGATCGCACCAGCGGTGCTGCGGCCGATGCCCGGCAGCGCGACCAGCGCATCGTAGTCGCGCGGCAGATCGCCGCCGTGCAGCTCCACGCAGCGTCGCGCGGCCACGTGCAGGTTGCGCGCACGGGCGTAGTAGCCCAGGCCGGACCATTGCGCCAATACTTCGTCCAGCGAGGCGGAGGCCAGATCGGACAGGGTGGGGAACACGCCGACGAAACGTTCGAAGTACGGCATCACCGTCTTCACTTGCGTCTGCTGCAGCATGATTTCCGCCAGCCAGACGCGGTACGGCGTGCGCGGATGTTGCCAGGGCAGGTCGTGGCGGCCGGAATGGTCGAACCATTCGAGAAGGCGTTTGGCGAAGGTCTCCGGCGAGGCGTTCATTGCGATGCTTGCGCCGGCGGAATCGCGGGATCTTCCAGTCGCAACTCAACGCCTTCCAGCAACGCGCCGGATACTTCCAGCTTGGGCGTGGTCAAGCTGCCACTGAGGGGCGGAAGCGGCGAACCCTTGGCGCCGATCGCGCTCCAGTCCAGTACTTCGAACAGGCGGAAACGAGCATCGAAAACAGTCTGGTCGCGCCGCAGAGTCAAAGCGGCGACGTCCGACAGATCGCTGGCGCCGTGGTAAGCCAGTGCGAAGGGAAGCGGCGAATCCGATTGCCCCAGCGGCGGCGGTAGCGCCGGCCACGCCGAAGGCCAATTGGCGAGGTTGCCGTCCAATTGCAAGCGCAACCCGTCGGCGAAAGTAAAACCGCCGGCGGCATCCAGGGTGGGCATCATCTCGCCGCCGCGCAGCGATACGCCGGCCGGTTGCAGGGCGATGGTCTGGTCGCTGAGCAGCAGCGGGCCGGCAAGGCCCAATGCGAACGGCAGCGAAGTCTCCCCGGTTACATAGCGCGACTGCGCACCGAGCACGGCGTTGTCCAGACGTATGCCTTGTTCGCTGCGCAGTTTCGCCGACAGCTTGATCCGCGAAGGCAGCCGCCACTGCGCGCTTTCGAGCGTGACCTGACCGGCGATTCCAACGCCCGCGCCTGCTTCTGGTTTGGTCAAACTTGCGTACACGTCGACCGGCACCCGTAATTGGCCGCCTGCATAGCGCCCACGCAGATGCAGGCGCAAGGGTCGGTTCGGCGCCAGCGATTGCAGATCGGCATCCAGCGCTTCGATTTTCCAGTCGCTGCCCACGATCTGTCCGCGCACAATTCCGATTCCACGCGACAGAGTAGGAAGCGAAGTGTCGCTGGGCGGCCGCCTGGATTGCCAGCGTTGGAAAGCGGCCATGTCCAATTCCGGCCCATCCAGCTCCAACCGGTCGGCGATCAGGTCGCTGCCTCGCGCGCGCAAGGTGGACCACGGCAGCGAAATGAAGACGCGTTCGGCACGAAGAATCACCGCCCCGCCATCCGCATCGCGGGCCACCACTTTGCGCGCCACCAGTTGCGGCGTGCCGCGCAGGCGGTAGTCGCCTTCGCCTTCGGCAGTGATGCGCATTCCCAGGGCGTCGCCGGCCATCGACAGTATCCGCGGTACCAGCCGTGCCGGATCCAGCAACCAGCGCAGCGCTACCGCAACCGATAGGATCGCAACTGCCAGCACCAGCAATGCGACATTGCGGCGCCGAGTCACGCGGACCTGCTCTGGCAATTGATCGCCTGGCGGCATTCATTCTGTCGCAACACATGAACTCCGTTCGTGGCGAGCCTGTCGAAGATTCCGTTCGTGGTGAGCCTGTCGAAGATTCCGTTCGTGATGAGCCTGTCGAACCACGCCTTTCGCCGCAAAGTCGAAACAGCCGGGATCGAAAGCATCCCGCCAAGAGCGTGGTTCGACAAGCTCACCACGAACGGTTTCTAGATGCGCGGGCGGTTTTCATGTACACGAACTCTTCCAAATGCACGAACGTTTCCAAATGCACGAACGTTTCCAAATGCACGAATGACTTCCAAATACACCGATGGCATTCAAGATTCCTGGCGGCCTACTTCACGCGCCCAGCGCTTCCGGCAACAACGCATCGACAAAGGCTTCGGCATCGAACACCCGCAAATCCTCCGAGCGCTCGCCGATGCCCGCATAGCGGATGGGAATGCCGAACTCGCGCGCCAGTGCGAACACCACACCGCCCTTGGCGGTGCCGTCCAGCTTGGTCACCACCAGCCCGGTAACGCCGACGGCGGCATGGAACTGGCGCAGCTGCGACAGCGCGTTCTGGCCGGTGGTTCCATCGATGACCATCAGCACTTCGTGCGGTGCGCTGGGGTCGAGCTTGCCCAGCACGCGGCGGATCTTGCCCAGTTCGGCCATCAGGCCCTGCTGGGTGTGCAGGCGCCCGGCGGTGTCGGCGATCAGCACTTCCATGCCGCGCGCCTTGGCGGCTTGCAGCGCATCGAAGGCCACCGACGCAGCATCGGCGTCCTGGCCCTGGGCGATCACCGGCACGCCGTTGCGTTCGCCCCAGGTCTGCAGCTGCGCCACCGCAGCGGCGCGAAAGGTGTCGCCCGCGGCCAGCATCAGGCTATGGCCCTGTTCCTTGAAACGGCGCGCCAGCTTGCCGATGGTGGTGGTCTTGCCCACTCCGTTTACACCAACGGTGAGCACGACGAAGGGTCGTTTGGCGCGGTCGATCTGCAACGGAAGCGCCACCGGGGCCAGCATTGCGATTAGTTCCGCGCGCAGCGCCTTGAGCAGGGCCTGGGCGTCGCTGAACTCGCGCGCCTTCATGCGTTTGCGCAGGCCTTCGACCAGGGCCGTGGTGGCGGGCACGCCGACATCGGCAGTGAGCAGGGCCGTTTCGATCTCATCCAGCAGGTCGTCGTCCAGCTTGGGATTGCGGGAAAACAATCCGCCCAGTCCGCGCGCGAAACCACTGCCGCGCAAGCGTTCGCGCCAGCCGGGTTTTCCGGCCGCCGCAGGAGCAGGGTGGCTAGCTTCGGCCGGGGAGGGTGCTGGGACCACAGGCGTGGCGACGGGCGCTTCGGCAGTGATTTCGGCGACCGGGGCCGGATCGGCGGATTGGCGTTCCCCGCTGGTTCCGGGGAATGCGGCGGCCAGCTCTTCCGTACTGTAACGGCGCGTGGCGTCGCTCTCAGGCGGGGTTTCGGAGCCGGAGGCGGGCTTCTTGCGACGGAAAAAACTGACCATTGCTCGGGGATATCGGAGAATACGCACATGCTAGCACCGGCACCCCGATGGCCCCGATGAAACCCGCCCCGCACGCCGAGGCCGGCAAGATCCGCATCATCGGCGGACGCTGGCGCGGCACCCGCCTGTCCGTGCCGGCCAGCCCAGGTTTGCGCCCCAGCAGCGACCGCGCGCGGGAGACCTTGTTCAACTGGTTGATGCCCGCGCTGCCGGGCGCGCGGGTGGTCGATGCGTTCGCCGGCACCGGCGCGCTGGGCCTGGAAGCGGTGTCCCGCGGCGCCGCCAGCGCGGTGTTGGTGGAACGCGACGCGGCCCTGGCGCAGGCCCTGCGCGCGACGGCCGCGCGTCTGTCGGCGCAGCCGTCGGTGGAGGTTGTGCAGAGCGACGCGCTGGCGTGGCTGGCGCGGCAGGCGCCGGCTTCCTTCGATCTGGCCTTCGTCGATCCACCCTTCGGCGCCGGCCTCTGGCAGGCGACCCTGGACGTCCTGCTGCCGACCATGGCGCCGGATTCGTGGGTATATGTCGAATCGCCGCACGACCAGGCGCCGGCGTTGCCGCCGCAGTGGGCCCTGCACCGGGAAAGCCGCACCCGCGAGGTGCGTTTGGCCCTCTATCGTGCGCCCGGCCGGCGCGGCGCTGATACACTGAACGGCAACGTTTCCGTGGCGGTTCCTGAATGACTGTGGCACGCACCCGCATCGCGGTTTATCCCGGCACATTCGACCCAATCACCAATGGCCACATCGACCTGATCGATCGTGCCGCGCCCTTGTTCGAGCGCTTGATCATCGGCGTTGCCGAGAGCCCGGGAAAAGGCCCGGCGCTGCCGCTGGACCTGCGGGTAAGGCTGGCGCGCGAGGCTGTGTCCCATCACCCCCATGTAGAAGTGCGCGGTTTCAACTCGCTGCTCGCGCATTTCGTCGAGGAGATCGGCGGTGGCGTGCTGTTGCGGGGCCTGCGCGCGGTTTCCGACTTCGAATACGAGTTCCAGCTGGCCAGCATGAACCGTCACCTGATTCCCGAAGTGGAAACCCTGTTCCTGACCCCAGCCGAGCAATATGGCTTCATTTCCTCCTCGCTGGTGCGCGAAATCTCGCGACTGGGCGGGGATGTTTCCGGTTTCGTGCCGCTGGCCGTGGCCGTGGCGCTGCAGGAGCAATGGCAGCTCAAGGCCGCCGGCTGATACATGCCGTAACATTCATCGCAACACCTACAGGAGGGGAAAACCCATGAAGATTGCTACACGATTGTTGCTCGCCGCTTGCCTGGTACTACCGTTCGCCGCCTGCAAGAAGCAGGAAGCCGCTGCGCCGGTCGAAACCGCTCCGCTGACCGCTCCGGCCGGCAACGACGATGCCGCGTGGAAGGCGTACCTGCAGGACGTGGTCACCCGCAACATGGGCGACATCACCAACAGCCCGTTCGTCTACTACCTCACCAGCCAGAGCAACCCCAAGTTCGAAGGCGACTACAAGGGCCAGTTGGACCAGGTCCGCAACGCGCTGGCGCGCGGCATCGTTGGCGGCAACCTGATCGCTTTCGGTTCGCCCGAATCGGCCAAGATGGCCGACATCGCCGTGGAAGGCTTCAAGGACGTGCCGCCGGACACCATGAAGAAGGTCAAGATCATCTTCATCGGCCAGGCTGCGGACAGCGAGCGGGTCAAGGCCGTGGTCACCGCCACCGGCGCCGACTACGTTTTCGTCGAAGCCAAATGATCTGTGCGGGCGTGGCCGCTATGCGGCCACGCCTTGCGCATCCAGCAACTCCGGAACCAGCAAAGCAGCGCTCTTGAGCCTTCAACCGAAATGTCACTGAAGATCAACGAGCTGTGCGTGAACTGCGACGTGTGCGAGCCGGCCTGTCCCAACCAGGCCATCGCCATGGGCGAAACCATTTACGTGATCGACCCCGCGCGTTGCACCGAATGCGTGGGCCACTACGACGAGCCCCAATGCGTGGTCGTCTGCCCGGTGGAATGCATCGACCCGGATCCGGCGTATCCTGAGAGCGAGGAGGATCTGCTGGCGAAGCTGCGCCGGCTTCAACAGGAGCAGGCATGAAGCCCGTTAGATTCATCGTTTTTCCGCGCCTGGCCGCGGTTCTTTTCGCGTTGTTGGTATCGCTGGCGCCGGCATCGGCCTGGGCGCTGTCGCCGCAAGCGCAGCCTCAAGCTACAGCTGCGGCAAGCCATCCGCCCGGCGTGGCGATCGCATCGGGGCACAAACTGGCGACCGAAGCGGGTCTGCGCATCCTGGCCGAAGGCGGCAACGCCTTCGATGCGGCTGTGGCGGTTTCCTCCACGCTGGCAGTCGTCGAACCGATCAGTTCCGGCCTGGGCGGCGGCGGTTTTTTCCTGCTGCACGATGCCAAGACTGGCCAGGACACGATGCTGGACGCGCGCGAATATGCGCCCGAGTCGGCCACGCCGGCCCAATTCCTGGACAAGAACGGCGAGCTGGACCGCGACCGTTCGGTGAATGGTCCGTGGTCGGCGGGCATTCCCGGATTGCCGGCGGCGCTGGTGGAGCTGTCCGGCAAGCACGGACGGCTGCCGTTGAAGACGTCGCTGGCGCCGGCCATAGAGACCGCCAAGGCCGGTTTCCCGGTGTACGCACGCATGGCCAGGGGCTATGCATCGCGTCGCGAGGTGATGGAGCGCTATCCCGGCACGCGCGAGGTGTACTTGCGCAACGGCAGTCCGATCCAGGAGGGCGATGTATTCCGTCAGCCCGAACTGGCGCACACGCTGGAACTGCTGGCCGCTAACGGCTTCGACGGTTTCTATCGCGGCGAAACCGCGAAGAAGCTGCTCAAGGGCGTAAACCAGGCCGGTGGCCGCTGGACGGCCAAGGAACTGGCCGCCTATCAGGTCAAGCAACGCACGCCGATTTCGTTCGACTTCCGCGGCTGGAAGATCACCACTGCGCCGCCGCCGTCTTCCGGCGGAATAGCGCTGGTGGAAATGCTGCAGATCCTGGAGCCCTGGGATCTCGAAAAGATGGATGAGGCCCATCGCATCCACCTGGTGGTCGAAGCCATGCGCCGCGCGTATCGCGACCGTACGTTCTTCCTGGGCGATCCGGATTTCGTCGAAATCCCGCAGGAAGTGCTGACCAGCCGCAACTACGCGCAAGGCCTTCGCGCCACCATCCATCCGGACAAGGCCACGCCCAGCGATTTGCTGTCGGGCAAGCCGACGCCGCTGGAAGACGAAGAGACGACGCATTTCTCCATCATCGATGGCGAAGGCAACCGCGTGGGCGGTACGCAGACGGTGAACCTGCTTTACGGATCCGGGCTGATTCCTCCCGGCACCGGCGTGCTGCTCAACGACGAGATGGACGATTTCGCGCTCAAGCCCGGTACGCCGAATGCGTTCGGGGTGATGGGCTACGAGGCCAACGCGCCCAAGCCGGGCAAGCGCATGCTCAGTTCGATGACGCCCACTTTCATGGAATCTGCGGACAAGGTGGTGGTGCTGGGCACGCCTGGCGGCAGCCGCATCATCACCATGGTGCTGCTGGGCATCCTGGGTTACGACGCCGGGCTGACGCCGCAGCAGGTTTCTGCGTTGCCGCGCTACCACCATCAGTGGCTGCCGGACGTGATCTCGGCCGAAGGCGGCGCCTTCAGCCCGCAGGTGGCCCAGGCCCTGAAACGGATGGGCCATGAAGTGGACTTGCCGGGCGACGATGCCGCTGGAGGGCGTGGTTCCAGTCATGTCTGGGGCAACCTGCAGACGGTGGCCTGGGACAAGGCCAAAGGCGAGCTGTCGGCGGGCAGCGATCCCCGCAACCCGGTCGGCGAAGGCAAAGTCGTAATCGCGACCGACTCGCAGAAGCCATGAGCGCCAGGGTTCGCTGGCAACAGCGATAGAATCCGGACGGTAATCATTCACGAGCAAAGGCGGACCTGCGTGGCGGACAACGAGAAAAAGCCGGTCATCAACCACCTGCCAGCGATCCTCACCGGCAGTGCGGCGCTGATCGCCGCGCTGACCACGGTCTACGTCAATATCCGCAACGACATCAAGGACGAGGCCGCTCCGCCCGCGGTAGTGGCCCCAGCCAAGCCCGCGGAAACCAAACCGGCAGCGCCGGCAGGACCGCTGGAACTGAGCCTGCAACTGCGGCGCGTGGCCGTGCAGCACGACGGCGCCGTGGGCACGGCCGATTGGCGCTTCGCCGTCGAAGCCGATGGCCAACCCTTGTTCGCCTTCGAACAGGAAGCCATGACCTCTGAAGGCGGCCGCAATATCGTGGTGGTGGGGGAAGACCGCAACGCCAGCGCCAACCTGGAACTGGCGGACGGCAAACGCATTCCCATCACCATCAAAGGCTGGCGTGGCGGCTGGTTCAAGAAAAGCGATGAGCCTTTGGTCAGCGGGCAGGGTTGGGTGACTGCGGCGGGTTCGCTGGCGCCTATCGCGGTCAAGGCCGCCGATGAAAGCAAGGGCGCCTTCACCTTCTATTTCTCGGCCGTGCCCGAGAAGGATTGATCCGTAACGGGCGCCCGTAGGAGCGACGCGAGTCGCGAAGCAGATGTCGGTTGAATTCGAGGGTTCGCGACTCACGTCGCTCCTACAAAAAGGCGGGAGTACAATCGGGTCATGAAACTCTGGTCATTGCTAGGCAATTCGCAGAAGCTCGACGGCGGCGCGATGTTCGGCAACGCGCCGCGCGCGATGTGGGAGAAGTGGTCGCGGCCGGATGAAGAGAACCGCATCGCGCTGGCTTGCCGCGCGTTGCTGGCCAGTCCGCTCAACGGCAAGACCGTGCTGTTCGAAACCGGCATCGGCGCATTCTTCGAACCCAAACTGCGCGAGCGCTATGGCGTGCAGGAAGCGCAGCACGTATTGCTGGAATCTCTGGCCGCCGCCGGTTTCGGGCATGAACAAGTGGACGTCGTCGTACTCAGCCACCTGCACTTCGACCATGCCGGCGGCTTGCTGGCGCCATGGGCCCAGGGCAGGGCGCCCGAGCTGCTTTTCCCCAATGCGACCTATGTGGTCGGCGCGCAGCACTGGCAACGTGCATTGCAACCGCATCCGCGCGACCGCGCCAGTTTCATTCCCGAGCTGCCGGGTTTGCTGCAAGCCAGCGGACGACTTGAGATTGTGGAGGGCGAATTTTCCAAGGCGCTCGGACGCAGCGTGCGCTTCAGCTACAGCGACGGTCATACTCCGGGACTGATGCTGGCCGAAATCGTCGGCCCGGAAATCGTCGGCGGCCAGCCGCATGGCGGCGTGGTGTTCTGCGCCGATCTGATTCCGGGGCGGTCCTGGGTGCATGTGCCCATCACCATGGGCTACGACCGCAACGCGGAACTGCTGATCGACGAAAAGCGCGCCTTCCTGGAAGACAAGCTGGCGCGCAACGTGCACCTGTTCTTCACCCACGACACCCAATGCGCGTTGGCGCAGGTGACGCGCGATGAGAAGGGCCGCTTCGGCACCACCCACGAGGTGGCGGAGTTGCATGCCAGGCCGTTGGCGGCTTAGCTGTTCCTTCTCCCATCGGGAGAAGGTGCCCGTAGAGCCTGCCCCGTACTTGATACGGGGGCGGATGAGGGAATGGAAAATCAGTTTGTAGCGAAACTTACCGGCGAGTCGTTCTCCCTCCGTCATCCGGCGCTTCGCGCCACCTTCTCCCGGAGGGAGAAGGAAAGCATTATCCAATCCGCGTCCCGAAGATCCGATCGCCCGCATCGCCCAACCCGGGCAGGATGTAACCGCGCTCGTTGAGTCGTTCGTCGATGGCGGCGGTATAGATCTCCACATCAGGATGCGTTTTTTCCAGGGCCGACAGACCTTCCGGTGCGGCGACCAGGAAGATGCCCTTGATCCGCCGGCAACCCGCGCGCTTGAGCATGTCGATGGTGGCGATGAGCGTGCCGCCGGTGGCCAGCATCGGGTCCAGGATCAGCGCGTCGCGCTCTTCCAGGCGTCCGGTCAATCTTTCGAAATAAGGCACCGGCTGCAGCGTTTCTTCGTCGCGTTGCAGCCCGACCACGCTGACCCGCGCGGTCGGAATCAGCGCCAGCACGCCAGGCAGCATGCCCAGGCCCGCGCGCAGGATAGGCACCAAGGTGATCTTGGCCCCGGCGATTTTCTGCACCTGCGTCGGACCGGCCCAGCCGGCCATGGTTTCCGGTTCGGTTTCCAGGTCGGCGGTGGCCTCGTAAGCCAACAGCGTGCCCAGTTCGGTCACCAGTTCACGGAAGTCTTTGGTGTTGAGGCTGGCGTTGCGCAGCAGGCCGATCTTGTGACGGACCAGCGGATGGCGGACTTCGACGATTTTCATGGCGGGCTGTCGGCAGAGGACGATGAGCCTCAGTCTGCCTCAAGCCCCGCACGCTGTCGAAAAACCAAGCGTGGGAGCGCCGTCCCGGCGCGAGCTCTTGCACGCGGCATGAGGCGCAGCGAAAAGCTCGCGCCGGGACGGCGCTCCCACGTTTACATCAGAACGCCCAGCGCATGACCAGCTGATAGCTGGGGCCGGCCTCTTCGGACTCCAGTTCGTACTCGTCGTAGTCGCGGTCGAGCTGGTCGGCTTCGGTGTTGAACTTGTCGAAGAACTCGTCCTTCGAGGCATCCAGCAGGTTGTTGGCGCTCAGGCGTACCGAAAAGCTGGTGCCGAAGCGCTTTTCGACGAAGACGTCCAGTTCATCGCCGTAGCGGACGATCGCTTCCTCACCCAGCAGGCGCGCATAAGCGTCGCCCTGTCTGCGATAGGTCGCACCGAAGCTGGCACCCAGAGAGGGCAGGTCCTGGATGAAGCCGACGTTGAAGGTGCTCTTGGCCTGGTCGTTGAAGCGGCGTTCGCCCATGAAGTCGTCGACCTTGGAATCGACCCACGAGTAGTTCAGGAATACGCCGGTGTTGTCCAGGCCGAACACCGTCAGCGGCGTCGAAAGGTCGAACTCGAATCCCCAGACCTTGCCGTCGCCGACGTTGTCCGAGGTGTACAGCCAGCTCTCGGCCGGTTCCTGGGCCATGGCATCGGCCAGGTCGACGGCCTCGCCGTCCTCGATCAGTTCTTCCCAGATGTCCTGCATTTCTTCGCTGGGTTCGCCGGTGTTGACGATCTCGATCAGGTCCTTGACGTCGCGGTAGAAGAAGTTGATGCCGACCACGCCCTTCTTGCCGAGGCGGTGTTCGAAGCCGATGTCCAGGCCGTTGGCGGTTTCCGGTTCCAGTTCCGGGTTGCCGATGTAGTCGTTGTCGCCGAACTCGCCGCCCAGGACGGCCGGGATAAGCTCGTTGAAGTTCGGGCGCTTGACGGTTTTGGCCACCGAGAAGTTGATGCGGTCGGAGGTGGTGATGTCCCAACGCAGGTTCACAGACGGCAGCAGTTCGTTGTAGTCCTTGCTGACCCGGCCTTCGCTTTCCTCGTCCTCCAGGTATTCCACGTCGCTCTTGGTGGTTTCATAGCGCAAGCCCGCCTCCCACGAAAAGACCTCGCCCTTGCTGCTGAGCATGATGTACGGATCCAGGCGCTTTTCCTCGATCACCGAGGCCACGCTGCCGTCCAGTTCGTAGTCGGTCGGAAAGTTCGGCGTTTGTCCTTCTTCGTCGGCTTCCCATTCGTAGCTGGTGATCAGGCTTTCGCGCTTCTTGGTGCGGTAATCCACGCCGAATTCCAGCTCGGCGCCGCCGACCGGGCGCATATGCGCCAGCTTGAAGCCGGTTTCGACGTCCTTGGCCGAAGCGGCCTCGGCTTCAAAGGCCGTCTCGTCCCATTCGGCGCCGTCGATGCTCCAGGTCTCGTCCCAGTTCTCTTCACCGCTCACATAGACTTCCTCGCCTTCGGTGGTGGCCTGCGAGTTCTCGAAGCGGGCGTGGTCCAGGCTCAGCTCGGTGGTGCCGCCGGCCATGTCGAACTTGTACTCGGCGCTGATGCCGTAGTTCTTCTGGTCGTACGGATCCAAACCCGGCACGCGCGCGTTGATCGTTTCGTCGTCGTCCAGTTCCTCCGAGAACGACACTTCGCTGACGTCGCGGTCGGTCTTGACGTAGAAGCCGTCGACGCTGAAGCGGCTGGTCTCGCCGACGTCGGCGGTGTAGCTGAGGTTGGCAGAATAGTCGCGGCCGTCCTTCACTTCGGTCTGGTCTTCCCAGCTGACCTTTTCTTCACGGGTGTTGTCGGTGAAACGGTCCGAGCGCTTGGTCTTGGCGCGGTAGCGATCCTGCACGTTGACGCCGGCAAGCAAACGGCCGCCGAGCGCCTCGAACGAAGTGACCGCACCGAAGGTCGGATTGATTTCCCCGTCGTACCAGCGGTTGGCGCCGATCCGGATATAGCTGCCGTTGAACTCGTAGGCATCGCGCAACACGATGTTGATCGCGCCGGCGATCGCGTCGCCGCTACGGTTGGCGCTGCTGCTGCGCTTGATTTCGATGTGGTCGACCATTTCCGCCGGGATCCGGTCGACGTAGAACGAGCGGTCGTCGCCGGCGCCGGGCACCTGCTTGCCGTTGATCAGCACCTGGGTATAGCCGCCGCCCAGGCCGCGCAGCTGCGCGCCGTCGTATTCCATGATGTCCGAGCCGACGAAGCCCACGCCGGGCACGCGCTTGAGCATGTCGCCGACGGTGTTGGGCTCGAAGCGCTGGAAATATTCCAGGTCGTATGCCAGTACCGGTGCGATGTCGTCGGTGCGGTTGCGGTAGGTGATCTCGCCCTGTACCACGATGGTATCCAGCTGCTTGGCTTCGGTGGCGCCGTCGGGCGCCGCAGCTTCGCTCTGCGCGGCCGCGGCAGCCGAAAACGTTGTCAACAAGGTGCAGGCCAACGCGTGCGACAGGCACGCCGTCAGGACGTTCTTCTTCATGTTCCATTTCCCCGTGGAGTTGAACTACACGTTCTACGGGAGGGTGATGGCGGAAATATGACGGCACGGGCAAATAGCCGTTCCTGTGCGGTTTGTCGACCGTTGACGGTTTCCAATCGCCTTGATGCGGCCTTGCGCGTCACAAGCCTGAAACATGGTTTCAATATTCGTGTGGCGAGAATCTTCTGGCGGCCACCTGGTCCCGGTCCATGGAGAATCGGATGAAACACCTGTCGCGACGCCTGCCGGCATTGCTATGCGCGGTACTGCTATTCCCCCTTCTGGCGCTGGTCGGACCGGCTTCGGGCGCCGAGCGCGTCCTGCATCCGTTCCTGGCTGCGCAGCCGAAGAACGCGCCGGAAGAGGCCATGCTGGCGGTGGAGATTCCCGCCGGCAGCTTCACCAAATACGAAATCAACGAAGACGGTCTGCTGTTCGTGGACCGGTTCCAGTCCATGCCGGTAGCCTATCCAGCCAACTACGGTTCGATGCCGCGCACGCTGGCCGGCGACGGCGATCCGCTGGATGCGCTGGTGCTCACACGCGAGCCCTTGCACCCGGGCGTACTGATCCGGTTCCGCCCGATCGGCTATCTGAAGATGACCGACAAAGGCGAGCATGACGAGAAAGTCATCGGCGTGCCGACCGACAAGATCGATCCGACCTATGCAGGCATCCGCGATCTGTCAGACCTGCCGTTGATCGAACGCCAACGCATCGAAGCATTCTTCCGCGTCTACAAGGATCTGCCGGAAGGAAGGAATCCGGTGACGCTGGACGGCTGGGGCAATGCGGCGGCCGCACGCGAACTGATCCGCGAAGCGATGCGCAACTTCGACCGCAAGCCGTAGGGCGGGCACTGCCCGCCGATCTTGGCTACCACCTGCAGCCGGGCAAGCCCGGCCGCAAACCTTGGATCGTCAGGCGGCGACGGCCTGTTCGGCCCGCGGCCCTTCGCGCAACGCCTGGCCCACCATGCCGACCAGCAAGTCCAGCTCATCGGCCGTCATCGCGAAGTGCGGGGTGAAGCGCAGCGAGTTGGCGCCGCCATGGATGACGTTGAGGCCGCGTTCGCGCAGCCATTCTTCGGTGGAACCGGCGCCGTAGCACTTGAACTGCGGGGCGAGTTCGCACGAGAACAACAGGCCCGTGCCCTGCACCTTGGTGATGAAGCCGCCCAGCTCGGATTTCAGCTTCTCCAGCTTTTCGGTGGCTTCCACACCGCGCTTGCGGATGTTCTCGCGCAGCTGCGGGGTCAGCAGATTCAGCACCGCACAGGCGACGTCCAGCGCGCGCGGATTGCTGGTCATGGTGTTGCCGTACACGCCCTTGCGGTACAGGCCGGCGGCGCGTTCGTTCACCGCCAGCACCGATAGCGGGTACTGCGCGGCGTTGAGCGCCTTCGAGTAGGTTTCCATGTCGGGCGCGTCCAGGCCTTCGAATCCGGGATAGTCGACGATGGACAGCACGCCATGCGCGCGCAAACCGGCCTGGATGGAATCGACCAGCAGCAGGCTGCCGTGGCTGCGGGTCAGCTCGCGCGCGACGGCGTAGAACGCAGGCGGCAGGGAACGACCGGGGTCGCCTTCGCCCATCACCGGCTCCAGGAACACCGCTTCGACGAACCAGCCCTTGCTGTCGGCGTCGGCGAACACGCGCTTCAATGCTTCGGCGTCGTAGGGGTCGACCGCGATCACCGAATCTTCGTTGCGATAGCTGGCCAGGTACTGCTGGTAGGTCTTGCGGGAGGAATCGGAGTACAGCGCCGGGCGCTCGGTGCGGCCGTGGAAACTTCCCTTCACCACCACGCGCTTGATGGCGCGGCCGGCGTACTTGGCGCCCGCGTCGGTCTGCAGCTTGGTGTTGATGTCGGCGATACGCGCGGCCAGGCCGACCGATTCGGAGCCGGAGTTCAGGCACAGGAACTTGGCGAACGGACAACCGCCGCGGGTGTGGCCGATTTCCTTGCGCAGGGCGCGGTCGAAGCGCAGCTGCGACAGGCTGGGGGTCATGATGTTGGCCATCACCTGCGGGCGCGACATCGCTTCCATCACCGCTTCGGGGGTGTGGCCGAAACCGATCATGCCGTAGCCGCCGGCGTCGTACAGCACCGCGCCGTTGATGGTGACCACCCACGGGCCGCGCGCAGTCAGGGCGACATAGGGGTTGACCGCATCCTCGGCGTAAAAGTTGATATAGCCGCCTTGCACGGCGCGCAGCTGCGCGTCTTCGTCCAGAGCGAACAGGTCAGCGAATTCATCGCGCAGGCTTTCGTATTCGGTGGCGGCGGCGATGATGGCCGCCTCCAGGTCCGGGTGCGACTTTGCCAGGCGAGACAGCGTGGCGTCGTCCAGCCCGGTGGTCATGCGTTTGCCGCCGTGAGCGCGCAGCGGGGCGAGTTTTTCGATCAGATTCATGGCGCTCTCCATAGATATTGGCGGCAAGCGGATCATTATCGGGATAATTTCGTCGTTTGATAGTGATGATTCGCCTATTTCATGCTAATTTTCGTCTAATCGCCGAAAATCAAAGCCAATGACGAAGATCACCTCTGCCGACCAGCTGCTGCTTTCCCTGCTTCGCGAGAACGCCCGCGCCTCCACCGCAGACATCGCGCGTCGGCTAGGGCTGTCGCGCACCACCGTGCAAAGCCGGATCGACCGCCTGGAACGCCAGGGCGTGATCAGCGGTTACGCGGTGCGCCTGGCCGACGAATACGAGCATGGCCAGATCCGCGGCCACATCATGATCGCGGTGCAGCCCAAGCAGATGGTGGCGGTGACCAAGGCGTTGCGGGCGATGCCGGAGCTGCGCCTGCTGCATTCGGTGACCGGTTCCTACGACCTCATCGCCCTGGGCGTGGTGCCCACCATGGCCGAAATGGACGTGTTGACCGACCGCATCGGCGAAATCGAAGGGGTCGAGCGCACCACCTCGGCGCTGATCCTTTCCACCAAGTTCGAGCGCTAGGCTCACGTACAATGCGCGGCCTTCCAGGGCCCATGACGTTGAAGAAATCAGATTTCCACTACGAACTGCCGCCCGAGCTCATCGCGCAGCAACCGCTGGCCGAGCGCTCCGCCAGCCGCCTGCTGGTGGTGCCGCCGGGCGACGCTCCGTTCGCCGATCGGCAGGTGCGCGATTTTCCGCAACTGCTGCGCAAGGGCGACCTGCTGGTGTTCAACGACACGCGCGTGATTCCAGCGCGGCTGTTCGGGCAAAAGGAAAGCGGCGGACGGGTGGAAATCCTGATCGAGCGCCTGCTTCCGGAAAATTGCGCGCGGGTGCAGATCGGCGCCAGCAAGTCGCCGAAACCGGGCGGGCGCATCGCTTTGGACGCCGGCGGCGAAGCGGAAGTGCTGGGACGCGATGGCGAGTTCTACCAGTTGCGTTTCCATGTCGAGGGCGCGTTGGAAAGCTGGCTGCTGAAGGCGGGCCGGCTGCCCTTGCCGCCCTACATCCACCGCGATCCGGGCATCGATGACGACGAGCGCTACCAGACCGTGTTCGCGCGCGAACTCGGCGCGGTGGCCGCGCCGACCGCCGGCCTGCACTTCGACGATGCGTTGCTGGAAACGCTGCGCGCGCAGGGCGTCGAGTTCGGCCACGTCACCCTGCATGTGGGCGCGGGCACCTTCCAGCCGGTGCGCGTGGACGATGTGCGCGAGCACCGCATGCACAGCGAATGGCTGAACGTGGGCGCTGCGCTGGTGGAACAGGTGCGCGCTGCGCGCGCGCGCGGCGGACGCGTGATTGCGGTGGGCACCACAGTGGTACGCGCGCTGGAGTCGGCGCTGCGGGACGGGGAACTGCAGCCGTTCGCCGGCGAAACGCAGATCTTCATCTTCCCGGGTTACCGCATCCGCAGCGTGGATGCGATGCTGACCAACTTCCATTTGCCGGAAAGCACGCTCTTGATGCTGGTTTCCGCGTTCGCGGGCAAGGCGCGGGTGTTCGCGGCTTATGAGCATGCGGTGCGGGAGAAGTACAGGTTCTTTTCCTACGGGGATGCGATGCTGCTGTTTCCGGAAGCGTCGCAATGATGGGCGCACGCATGCAAATTCAGTCGTCATCCCAGCGAAAGCTGGGATCCATCTTGATTTTGAAGCCTTCCACGAAGAGCAAGATCAAAATGGATCCTAGCTTGCGCTGGGATGACGTCCGCGAGGGCGACGCTCGCTGCGATGTCATCGCATTTCGTTGTCACGGGATATTCTTCGCATGAGCCGCATGTCCTTCGAACTGCTGGGCACCGACGGCGTGGCGCGCCGCGGGCGTTTGACCTTCCCGCGCGGTACCGTCGAAACGCCGGCCTTCATGCCGGTGGGCACCTATGGCTCGGTGAAAGGCATCCTGCCCGAGCACATCAAGGAACTGGGCGCGGAGATCATCCTCGGCAACACCTTCCACCTGTACCTGCGCCCGGGCCTGGACGTCATCGCAAAACACGAAGGGCTGCATGGCTTCGCGCGCTGGGACAAGCCCATCCTCACAGACTCGGGCGGTTTCCAGGTGTTCTCGCTGGCTCACCGGCGCAAGATCACCGAGCAGGGCGTCACCTTCAATTCGCCGGTGGACGGCAGCAAGGTGTTCCTTGGGCCGGAAGAGAGCATGCGCATCCAGAAGGCGCTGGATTCGGACATCGTGATGATCTTCGACGAGTGCACCCCTTACCCAGCCACCGAAGAGGTCGCTTCGCGTTCGATGGAGCTCAGCTTGCGCTGGGCGCTGCGCAGCAAGAATGCGCACGAGGGCAACGACGCTGCGTTGTTCGGCATCGTGCAGGGCGGGGTGCATCCTGACCTGCGCACGCGATCGGCCGAGGGACTGCTGGAGATCGGCTTCGACGGCTACGCCATCGGCGGCCTGGCGGTGGGCGAGCCTGAGCACGAACGCAATGCCATGCTGGAGCACATGCATCCACTGCTGCCCGCGGAC
>Ga0209257_1000532_pt1 | contig 66089 bp, 44 predicted proteins | sample AraplaCvi_mCL_r2_FD_184277 | JGI IMG/M metagenome (GOLD analysis project Ga0209257, IMG submission 184277) | Arabidopsis root microbial communities from North Carolina, USA - plate scrape MF_Cvi_mCL_r2 (SPAdes) (version 2) | ecosystem: Host-associated > Plants > Roots > Endosphere | place: USA...
GGCCTCGCGTCAGGCCTGGACGCGGGCGATCAGGCCCTGGAGCTCGGCGAACTCGGCGGGGGTGAGGTCGGTGAGGGGCAGGCGGACGGGGCCGGCGTCGCGGCCGATGGCCCTCATGCCGGCCTTGACGATCGAGACGGCGTAGCCCCGGCCGCGATTGCGCAGGGCGATGTAGGGCAGCACGAAGTCGCGCAGGCCGGCCATGACCGCCTCGCGGTCGCGGGCCCGGACGGACTGGTAGAAGCCCAGGGCCCATTCGGGCAGGAAGTTGAAGATCGCCGAGGAATAGGTGGTCACCCCCATCTCCAGATAGGGCAGGGCGAAGGTCTCGGCCGTGGGCAGGCCGCCGATATAGGTCAGACGCTCGCCCAGGCGGGCGTAGACGCGCATCATCAGCTCCAGGTCGCCGACCCCGTCCTTGAAGCCGACCAGGTTGGGATTGCGCTGGCAGAGCTGTTCGAGGGTGTCTTCGTTGAGGACGGCGTTGTCGCGGTTGTAGACGATGACGCCCAGCCTTGTGGCGCGGCAGACCGCCTCGACGTGACCGGCCAGGCCCTCTTGGGTGGCGTTGGTCAGGTAGGGCGGCAGCAGGAGGACGCCGTCGGCCCCGGCGGCCTCGGCGTCGCGGGCCAGGTCCGTGGCGATGGCCGTGCCGTAGCCGCAGCCGGCGATGACCGGGATCTTGCCGGCGGTCTGGGCGACCGCGGCGCGGACCACCCGGCCGACCTCCTCCGGGCGTAGCGAGAAGACCTCGCCGGTGCCGCCGGCGGCGAACAGGCCGGCCAGAGGGCGCTCGAGCATCCAGCCGCAATGCTCGCGATAGGGCCCTTCCAGGAACTGGTGCTCGGCGTCGAAGTGGGTGACCGGAAACGACAGCAGTCCGCCGCCCAGCTGGCGGGCCATTTCCGTCGGCGACATTCGGCTCATGCAGTCCTCTCCGAGCGGCGGCCGTCTTCGACGGGGCGTCCCGAGGGGCCGCTTCTTGAGCCTCACGGTAGAGAGGGCTTCCCACGCGGTCTAAGCCAAAGGCGCTATCGACCGATGCGGGAATTGGCTTGATGCGGGAGGACGGCGGCTTGGCGCGCCATGGCCTCCTCGGCGAGCGCGGCGGTCGCTTCCCATGGCGTCGTCTCTTGCTGCTCTGCAAGGATGTTGTTAGCGCTACCACGCAACGGGCGCAGTGCGACGCTCGAACTTGAAAGAAGCAGGAAACGATGAGGAAGTTGCTGACCGCGGGGCTTATCGCCACGCTCCTTGGACCGTCCGTCGCCGCCGCTCAGGGCGATCCCCTGGCGCCCACCGGCCGCTGGTCCGCCTATACCGCCGGACGCGCGTCCCTGCCGCCCATGGGGTGGAGCACGTGGAACGCCTTCGCCACCGATATCGACGAGGACAAGATCCTGGGCTCGGCCCGGCAGATCGTCGACAGCGGTCTCGCGGCCAAGGGGTACCGGTACATCAACATCGACGACGGCTGGGCGCTGAAGCGCCGGATGCCGGACGGACGCATGATCCTCCGCGAGGACAAGTTTCCATCATCGCGCACCGGCGGCGACGCGCCCAGCTTCAGGCCCTTCACCGACAAGCTCCATGCGATGGGGCTGAAGGCCGGCATCTATTCCGATCTGGGCCGCAACACCTGTTCGGAAGCCTTTTCGCCGACCGACACCGACCTGCCCAAGGGAACCGTTCTGGAACGCGAGGTCGGACTCTACGGGCGTATCGACCAGGACATTGCGCTGTATTTCAAGGATTGGGGCTTTGACTTCATCAAGGTCGACGGCTGTGGCCTGCGCGACTACGGGCCGCAAAGCGAGCGGGTGCGGTCGGGCAAGTTCCGGGCCTTGGGACCGCTCCTGGACTCCGGCCAGGTGACGCGGACCAACATCGCAGCGATCCAGGCGATGTTCCGGCAGATCAACGCCGCCCTGGTCCGCGAGAATCCGGATGGCGACTATCTGCTCTCGCTGTGCGTCTGGGGCGCCGCGAACGTCCGAGCCTGGGGCAAGGACTATGGCGGCATCTCGCGCACGAGCGACGATATCTCGCCGGCCTGGGGGCGGCTGCTGGTCAATTACGACACGACGGTCACGCGCTCGCTCTACGCGCATCCGGGATCCTGGAACGACCCGGACATGCTACACATCGGCGCCGGCGATTTCGACGCCGATCACCTGACCGAGGCGCGGTCCCATTTCGCGCTGTGGGCGATGCTGAATGCGCCGCTGATGATCGGGACCGACCTGCGCAGGACGCCCAAGGCGCTGCTGGACATCTTCGGCAATGCCGACATCATCGCGCTGGACCAGGACCCGGCCGGCAACCAGGCGACCCTGGCCCATGACTCCAGCGACTTGCAGATCCTGGTCAAGACCCTGGCGTCCGGCGACAAGGCCGTGGCCATCTTCAACCGGGGATCGGGCGACTACGACGTCGACCTCAGCGCCAGTCACTTGAAGTTCAGCGACGACGCGCCGATCGAGCTGACCGACCTGTGGAGCAAGCAGAAGACGACCTTCACCAAGCGGACCAAGCTGCGGGTGAAGCCGCGCGAGACGCTGATCTTCCGCGCGCACGGGACGCGAGCCCTGCAAGGCGGCTACTACCTGTCGGAACAGCCGGGCAGCGTGAACCCGGCGGTCGACGGCGTCGTGCATCCGACCCCCGACCCTTCGATCTTCCGGACGGCGGCAGGCTGGGGCGGCACGGGTGGCGCAGGCGACCGGCCATCCTATGCCGGCTGGGGCGGCGCGCGCGCCGACAGCGCGCCCTATGGCCAGTTGCTTCAGATCGCGGGCAAGCGGTTCTCGGCGGGCATCGGCGTCCTGGCCAATTCGCGGCTCGAGGTGCGCAACAACCATGGAGCGGCGCGCTTCACGACCCTGGTCGGGGTCGACGACAGCGCCAGCGACAAGGCCAGCGAGGTGACCTTCGCCGTCTATGGCGACGGCAAGTTGCTGGCGACAAGCAAGCCGGCCAGATGGGGCGCGGCCGCGCAGTCCATCTCGGTTCCGGTCGCCGGGCTGAAGCTGATCGAACTGGTGGCCCGCAGTCCCCGCGGAGACAATCAGCGTCTCCCCGTCGCCTGGGGCGACGCGGCGCTGCTGGAGCGCTGAGACGCAAAAAGAAATCGCCGCCGACGTCGCCTTGCAGGGCGACCTCGGCGGCGACCTTGCCCCCTGTGGGGCTGAGGCGGTTAGAACCGGAACCGCACGCCGGCGCGGTACATGCGGCCGACGATGTCGTACAGCGCCGGGTTGGCGTAGTTTGGCGACTTGGCCGGATCACGATCGAACAGGTTGTCGACCTTGAAGTAGGCGGTCACATCCTTGCGGATATTATAGGTCCCGCCGACATCCATGTAGAACGCGCCCGGCATGAAGTTCTTGTCGATCGTCGGGTTGTTGACAGTCGAGACCGGGCAGGTTCCCGGGGCGCAGACCACGTACTGGTTGCCGTAGTTGCCGTCGCTGAACCAACGCTCCTGCAGCGTCAGGCTGAAGCGGTCGGTTTCGTAGCTCTGGATGGCCAGCCACTTCCAGTCCGGCGTGTTGCCCTGGTTCACGCCCGCGGAGTCGACTGGGATCGTGCCCGGCAGGCCGGTGTCGGTCCAGAACTCGCGGATGTGGGTCGCGAGGGCGCGCAGGGTGAAGGCGCCCGACAGGCCCAGCGGCTGTTGCCAACGATAGCTGGCCTCGATGTCGAAGCCGCTGGTCTTGATCGAGGCCAGGTTGAAGGACTGGACGTTGATGTAGTTCGGACCGTTGGGGTTGTTCAGGTTATAGGCCCCGCAGGTCTGCGGCAGGATGTTGCGATAGCAGTAGTCGACGATCTGGGCCGCGCCGAGGCTGGAGACCACGTCGTCGACCTTGATCTTGTAGTAGTCGAACGAGGCGCTGAAGCCGGGCAGCCACGACGGATTGGCCAGGACCACGCCGATCTGGGTGTTGCGCGCGATTTCCGGCGTCAGGTTGGGGTTGCCGACCGCGTTCTGGATGGCCACCACGTTGCGGTTGTTCACCGGGTCGAAGAAGTTCGGCAGGGTGGTGGTCACCGGCGCGGCGAACAGTTCCGACAGGTTGGGCGCGCGGACGTCCCGCGAGGTCACGCCCCGGAAGCGCAGGCCGTCAAAGGGCGTGTCCCAGGTGCCGCCGGCTTTCCAGGTCCAGATGGTGCCCGAGGTGCTGTAGTCGGTCACCCGCGCCGCGGCGTTGAAGTTGGCCCGGCCGACTTTGTCGTTGTTGAACAGCGGCAGGTCGATTTCCAGGAAGGCTTCCTTGACGTTGTAGACGCCGTCGCCGTTCTTGTAGTTGCCCGCGTGCCAGTTGTTGCCCAGCGAGGACATCAGCGGGTCGGCCGGATAGCTGCCGTCATTGGGGCTGCGGTCAGCGATGCCGGCGCCGTACGGGTCGGCGCGGACGGTGTAGAACTCCCGGCGATACTCGGCGCCGAAGGCCACCGACAAGGGGCCGGCCCAAAGGTCGATCGGCGCGCCCGAGAAGTTCAGGCTGGCCACATCCTGGGTCATGCGCAGGCGCTGGAACGGGCCGGCGGCGGGCTGGACATATTCCAAGGCCGCGGCCGAGGGCGGCTTGCCGCCGAAGATGTTCAGCGGCTGGCAGCCGTTGGCGCGCGCCACCGGATCGGCGCAGACGATCGCGCCGTTCAGGGTGATGGCTTGGATCGCCTGATTGAAGTGCGGCGTCAGGAGGATGTGGTCGACGTCGATGGCGGTCTTGTTGACCCCATGCTCGTAGTAGGCGTCATAGGACCAGTCGGAGCCAAGCGCCGCGAACTTGCCCTTCAGGCCGGCGACGACGCGGTACATGCGGCGATCGGTATGGACCTTGGTGTTGGGTAGAAGCGCGTTACTGGTGCCGAACTGGAATTGCGTGATGCCCGCGGTGGCGCAGGCGTCCCGCACCGAGGTCGGCAGGTACGGGTTGGCGCACTGCAGCGTCAGGCCGGTGCGGTTCATGCCGTTGACGGGCTGATTGCTGGTCTTCACCTGGCCAAGGTTGAACGAGACGTAGGCCTCGTTGCCTTCGGCGAAGTCGTAGCCGATGCGGCCGTAGCCCACCTTGCGCTCGATCGCCGACTGCAGGGTGCGGCCGCTGTCGACATTGCCCGACAGGTCGCCGCCGACGCAGAAGCCCGGCAGGCAGCCCAGGACGGCGCCGCCCGCGGTCTTGGAGGGCACGCCGCCCGAGCCGTACTGGAACTGGAAGGGTTGGCCGCTCTGGTCGAAGGCGATGCCCTGCAGGGGACCGGCCGTGATCAGCCCATACTTGGTGTAGGCGTAGGGCTGGGCGTTGTCGCGCATCAGGTACTGCGGCGAGCCGTCGTTGGTGACGTTGCGATTGATCATCGTCGTCTGGGTGAACCAGTGACGGTCGCCGGCCAGGTCCAGGCCGAAGTCGCCGGGACCGACGCCGTCCTCCTTCGCCCACTCGACGCTGCCCACCAGGTGCACGCGGTCATCGGCGAAGCTGCGGCCGCCGGCCAACTGCACCAGGCCTTGCTTGTTGTCGTCGTACTTCGAGATGCCGGCCTGCACGTTGCCCTTCAGGCCGGTGAAGCGGGTGTCGGTGATGAAGTTGACGACACCGCCCACCGCGTCCGAGCCGTAGGAGGCCGAGGCGCCGCCGTTCACCACGTCCACGCGCTGGATCAGCAGTTGCGGGAACAGGCTAACGTCGGTGACGCCCGTGTAGTAGGCGCCGACCACGCGCTGGCCGTCCAGCAGGGTCAGGGTGCGGATGGTGCCGAGGCCGCGCAGCGAGAACGAGCTGAGGCCCTGCTGGCCGCTGGAGGTGCTGAAGGTGTTGGTGGCCGAGCCGCTGGAGCCTTGCAGTGACGGCAGCTGGACAATGGTCGCGAAGACGTTCGGCTGGGCGTTGTTCTGGATCTGCTCCTCGCCGATCACCGAGGTCGGGGTCGGCGCGGTGAAGCCCGTGGTCTGGATGCGTGTGCCGGTGACGACGATCTCGCTGACCGTGGCGTCCTCGGGCGCGGCGGTCTGGGCCAAGGCGGGGGCGGCGATCAAGGTCGCCAGCAGAGCGGCGACGCCGGCCGAGCCGAGCGCCTGGCGCTTGATCCGCTCGGCCGAGCTGACATCCGGGGTGCGCGCCGTCGAACAGGTATTGCCGTATGAGAACATTTCCATCCCTCCCTGAGCGCCGTTGATCGGCGCGATTTGACGCTTGCCCGTGAGCGCTCGTCGCTCGATGGTAGCGTTATCGTAAAATCTGGTATGTCCGCTGTCGCATCAAGTCAATACTCCGACATAATAACGTTGAAACAAGCGTCAGCCTTCGCTAACCCATGGCGAAACTCTGCCTTGGCGACGCTTACGGCTTCGTTTGGCCGAGTGCAGCGGCGGCTATCCGGCCCGGCGGCCGATGATAACGTTATCGGAGTGGATGATGGGCGAGTCGTTCAGCGGAATGAGACCGGGGGAGGGCGCAAGGCCGCGCTTTCGCTTCGTGCGCTGGACGATCATCGGGTTGTTCGTCCTGGCGATGGTGCTGAACTATCTGGCGCGTTCGGTGCTGGGCGTGTCGGCCCCGATGATCTTGAGCGAGCAGTCGATATCGAGCGAGCAGTACTCGTGGATCACCAGCGCGTTTCAGCTGGGCGTGATGTTCCAGCCCCTGGTCGGCTATTTCCTGGACGGCGTCGGGCTGAGGTTGGGGTTCACGGTCTGCGTGGCGCTGTGGTCCCTGATCACTATCGCGCACGTCGCCGCCCAGGGCTGGGCCCCATTCGCCGGGCTGCGTTTCGCCCTGGGACTCGCCGAGGGCTCGGCCCAACCCGCGGGCCAGAAGCTGACCGCCGAATGGTTTCCGGCCAAGGAGCGTGGTCTGGCCAGCGGCGTCTACAACATCGGCGCTTCGTTCGGCGCGGTCTTCGCGCCGCTGCTGGTGGCCTGGGCGGTGGCGACCCACAGCTGGCGCCTGGCCTTCGTCGTCGCCGGTGGGCTGGGGCTGACCTGGACCGTGGCGTGGCTGGCCTGGTACCGCTCGCCGGCTCGCCATCGCCGACTGAGCCCAACGGAGCGGATGCACATCGAGTCCGGCCAGGAGCAGCGCCTGGCCGCACAAGGGCGGCGGCCGACCTTCCTGCAACTGGCGAGGCGGCGGGAGGTCTGGGGCATCGCCTTGCCGCGCATGCTCGCCGATCCCGTCTGGGGGATGCTCTCGTTCTGGATGCCGCTGTATCTGGCGCGCGAGCGAGGCTTTGATCTGGCTCACATCGCCCTGTTCGCTTGGTTGCCCTTCCTGGCGGCGGACCTGGGCTGCCTGTTCGGCCCGGCGGTCGTGAGCTTTCTGCAGCGGCGCGGCGTGGACTTGATCGACGCGCGGCGCTGGGCCTTCACGCTGGGCGCGGCGCTGATGACGGGCATGTCGCTGGTGGGCCTGGCGACCAACCCCTACGTCGCCATCGCCCTGCTGTGCCTGGGCGGCTTCGCGCACCAAACCCTGTCGGTGACCGTGATCACCATGGCCTCGGACCTCTTCCCGCGAAACGAGGTCGCGACCGTCGCCGGTGTCGCCGGTCTGGCGGGCAATCTTGGCGTTCTGGTCTTCACCCTGGCTCTGGGACGACTGGTCGACCACATCGGCTACGGCCCCTTTTTCATCGTGCTCGGCCTGCTCGACCTGGTCGGTGCCGCCTTGCTCTGGACCCTGGTGCGCAAACCCGCATGACCACGATCAGCAATCCGATCCTCAGGGGCTTCAATCCGGACCCGTCGATCGTTCGTGTGGGCGATGACGTGTACATCGCCACCTCGACCTTCGAGTGGTTCCCCGGCGTCCAGATCCATCACAGCCGCGACCTCGTGCATTGGCGCCTGGCCGCCCGGCCCCTGAACCGCCCCGCGCAGCTGGACATGCGCGGCAATCCCGATTCCTGCGGCGTCTGGGCTCCGGATCTCAGCCATGCCGACGGCCGTTTCTGGCTGGTCTATACGGACGTCAAGCGGTTCGGTCAGTCGACGCTGAACGGGGCCCACGGCGTGACCCTGCGCGACTTCCACAACTATCTAGTGACCTGCGACACCGTCGATGGAACCTGGTCCGACCCGGTCTATCTCAACAGCAGCGGGTTCGATCCGGCCCTGTTCCATGATGACGACGGGCGCAGCTGGCTGCTGAACATGCTGTGGGACCATCGGCCGGACAGGCCGCGCTTCGCCGGCATCGTCATCCAGGAACTGGATCGGCGCACGGGCGCGCTGGTCGGCGAGCGGCGCACGATCTTCCAAGGCACCGAACGCGGCTTCACCGAGGGACCGCACCTCTACAAGCGCGACGGATGGTACCACCTGCTGGTCGCCGAGGGCGGGACCGGGTGGGGCCACGCCGTGGTCATGGCCCGGTCACGCGACCTGATGGGGCCGTATGAACTTCATCCGGACGAGGTCGTGCTGTCCTCGGGCGGCCGGCGTGAGGGCCCGCTCGCGCGCGCGGGTCATGGCGATCTGGTCGAGCTGGCCGACGGCACGCCGTGGATGGCCTATCTGTGCGGGCGTCCGCTCGCTGAGAGCCAGCGCTGCGTGCTGGGGCGCGAAACCGCGCTGCAACCGATGTGTTGGGGCGACGACGGCTGGCTGAGAACCTTGACCGCTGACGCCGCGCCCGACCCGCGGCCGCCGGCGCCGCGCCTGGCGCCCGCGCCCTGGCCGGCAGAGGCCTGGAATGGCGACTTCAGCGAGGCGGGACTGCCGGCGTCGCTGCAGTGGCTACGCACGCCGTATCCGAACGAGCTGTTCAGCCTGATCGCCCGGCCGGGCTATCTGCGGCTCTATGGCCGCGAGACGGTTGGCAGCCCATTCCGGCAATCGCTCGTCGCTCAGCGCCAGGAGCATCTGCGCTACGCCGCCTCGACGCGGCTCGATTTCGAACCGGCCGACTTCCAGCAGGCCGCCGGGCTGATCTGCTACTACAACAGCACCAAGTTCCACTATCTCCACGTCACGCGGGAGGACGGCGCGCGGCGGCTGCAGGTGATGACGGCGTCGCCGGACACCGGCGACTGCACGCTGGAGGTCGTCGTCACGGCGCTTCCCGAAGGGCCTATCGACCTGCGCGTGGATGTCGACCTTGGGCAGCTGAGGTTCGCCTGGCGCGGCGCCGGGCAGGAGGGCTGGGCGCTCCTGAACCAGACGCTTGACGCCAGCATCCTGTCCGACGAAGCGTCGCTGCCGGGCCTGCCAAATTTCACCGGCGCCTTCGTGGGCATGGCCTGCCAGGATATGGCGGGAACGGCCACGCCCGCCGACTTCGCCTTCTGGCGCTACGAGGGGCGGGGAGACGACGAGGCGGATATGCTAGGCGATGCTGGCGGTCGAAAGACGCGTGACGATCTCGTGGTCGAGCACACGGTCGCCGCGGTCTCCTAGCGGCTCCCCGCTGGCGATGCGCGCAACCAAGAGACCCAGAGCCTCGGCCGCGAGCCTGCGCACCGGTTGATGCACCGTCGTCAGTGGCGGCCACACCGTGACCGCCGGCGAGGTGTCGTCGAAGCCGGCGACGGTCAGCTCGCCCGGCACGTCGAGGTGGCGGCGATGGGCGACGGAGACGACCGCGGCGGCCATGTCGTCATTGCTGGCGAAGATCGCGGTCGGCGGCGTGGCGGCGTCCAGCAGCTGTTCGGCGGCGGCCAGGCCCGAGGTGAAGCTGAAGTCACCCTGGGCGATGGTGGTCACCACGCCTTCGGTTTCACGGACGGCCGCGTAGAAGCCCGCCAGCCGTTCGGCGCTGGCGGCCTGGTCCGGATTTCCCAGGATGAAGCCCAGCCGGCGATGTCCGAGGGCGATCAGTTGACGGGTCATCTCATAGGCCGCGCGACGGTCGTCGATCCGCACGCAGATGGCGCCCTCGACATCGTAGGCGCCGACCGCCGCCAGCGGCAGGCGCGCCTTGCGAAGCGCCTGAAGCACCGCCGGAGACTCGCCCAGCGGGGGCGCCAGGATCGCGCCGCTGACCCCCGAAGCGATCAGGGCCTTCAGCGCCGCGGGGCTGGGCGGGCGTCCGCCTTCATCGCCTTTCAGCAGGACTAGGCGCGCGCCGCGGGTCGACGCCTCCTCGAATACGCCGGTCAGGAAATCGCTCATGAACGCGGCGCTGGGATTGGAATAGATGACCCCGATCCGCAGTTCGACGGATGTGACAAGGCTGCGGGCGGCGACGTTGGGCGTATAGCCCAGCGCCCGGATCGCAGCCTCCACGGCGACGCGGGTGTCGGGGCCGACGCCGGGGCGGTCATTGATCACGCGCGAAACGGTCATCGGCGAAACGCCAGCCTTAACCGCGACATCGACGATCGTCGGGCCGCGACCGTGTCCTGACTTCCTCGCCAATCCGTCCCCCGTCCCGTGATCTGCGTCGGACGACGACCTAACGGTCCCGCGTATGACGCGATCGATCTTTAGTCGGAGCTTGCGTCGCGTCCAAGTCCCGTGTTTGCGCTACCATCGTCTCGCAACCGTTATCCAGACCCCCGGCGCAAGAGCAGTGGGCCTCTAGCCGTATTCCGACCTCGCCCGCGGCGCTCCACGTGATCTTGGATATTCCTGGTTCTTGACATGACGCGTTGTGGCGAGGTGAGGAAACAGAGCTTTCATGCGCCAAAAGCTTCATATCTATTGGACAGGTTGGGCTATTTTGGGCAATGTTAACGCAACCATCGCCTCCCTGAACGGGATTTCTGCTAGTTTTGTTCTACAGATTTCTTCAGGTCGAGCGTCTTGGTGTGATGGCCGCCCGCCTCCTCCCCCTGGGCGGCTTCGCCCGGGCCCTTGTGACCGGCTCATGAGCCGATCCCGGGTCCGGGCGCCTCTTTCTCGAGATGCCAGCGACCGAGCGTGTTCCTGTCGAGCCTGAAAAAAGATGCCGGCCGCGCTGGCGGCCGGCGATCCGGAGCGGTGCGAGCACCTTGGCGCCGAAACCACGTGGGGCCCCGGTGGCGTCAGGCTTTGGGCTTCAGCAGGCCGTGCATGCCCAGCCAGCGGGCATAGGCGTCGAACCAGCCGGTGCTGGTGGTGGTCTTCTGATACATGCCAAAGCCGTGGCCGCCGCGCTCATAGAAGTGGAACTCGACGGGGCGCTTGGCGGCTCGCCAGCTTTCGATCAACCCAAAGCCGCTGTTGGCGAACAGCGGATCGTCGGCGGCCAGGGCCACGAAAACCGGCGGCGCGTCGGCGGGCACGGTCACCGGCGACAGCGGGCCATAGATCAGGCCGATGAAGGCCGGTTTGGCGTCCTGTCCCGAGAGAGTGGTTGCTAGGGTCAGCATGGCGCCGGCGGAAAAGCCGATCATGCCGATGCGGTCCGGATCGACATGCCACTCGGCCGCGCGCTGTCGAACCAGGGCGAAGGCCGCGCGCGAGTCGGCGATCTGCGGCGCCAGGCCGGCGATGGCCGCCTGCGGATCGGGCCTGGGCCGCGCCGCCGTGGCCGAGAACATCTCGCGCATCGAGCGCTCGAAGCCGGCCATGTCCGGCGGCGTCTGGTTCAGACGGTACTTGAGCACGAAGGCGGCCACGCCCTTGTCGGCCAGCGCCTTGGCGACGGCCCAACCCTCGTTCTCCATCGACAGGGTGCGAAAGCCGCCGCCTGGCGCGACGATCACCGCCGCGCCGGTCGCCTTGGACGGGTCGGGCAGGAACGGCGTCAGGGTCGCGACCGTGACGTTGCGGGCGAAGACGCTCTTGTACTGGCTGTGCCACGACTCCGGCGCAGTGGCGCCCTGCAGGGGGCCGGTGTTCAGCACGATGGCGTTGGGCTGCGCCGGCGTGGCGATGGGGACCATCTTGTCGTCCTGCGCCTGGGCGCCGGTGGTCAGGACAAGGGCCAGGCCCAGTCCGGCGAGCCATGATCCGGTTCGCCGTCCAGCCTTCTGGAAGTTGTTGAAATTCATGAGCTCCTCCTCTGTTGTCTTATCGCGCTACTTGGCCACCGCGACGGCTTCGTCGACGGCGAAGCTCGCCGACTGGCCGGGAACGCCGGTCCCGGGCTGGCCCGAACCCACGCTGACCTGATAGCGGCCGGTGGCCACGCGACGGTTCCCATCCAGGTCCACGGAGCTGAGGTCGCGCGGCGACAGCGAGAAGGTGACGCTGCGCGCTTCACCGGGCTTCAGGGCGATCCGCTGGAAGCCGCGCAGGGCCAGGCGCGGCGCGCCCGGCGTGTCCGGGAAATCGAGATAGAGCTGGGCGACGTCCTCGCCGGGTTTGCCGCCGACGTTCCGGACGGTCGTGGTCACCCGCAGCCCCTGACCGGCGCCCTTGGCCGCCGGTTCAAGCTTGAGGGGCGCGTAGTCGAAACGCGTGTAGCTGAGGCCGTAACCGAAGGGATAAACCGGCGCGCCCTTGAAATAACGATAGGTGCGGCCCTTCATCGCGTAGTCGTCGAAGGGAGGCAGGTCGTCGGTCGAGCGGTAGAAGGTCAGCGGCAGGCGGCCGGCCGGGTTGACCTTGCCGGTCAGGACATTGGCGATCGCCAGACCGCCCGACTGCCCGGGGTACCAGGCCTCCAGCAGCGCCGAGGCGTTGTCCTTGGCCCATGAGAAGTTCAGCGGGCTGCCGTTCATCGCCACCACGATCAGCGGCTTGCCCAAGGCTTTGGCCTGTTCGAGCAGCGCCTGCTGATCGGCCGGCAGGTCGAGCGTGGTCTTGTCGCCGCCCTTGAAGCCCGGGATCTCGACGGGTGACTCCTCGGCCTCCAGGTCGGACGTAAGGCCGACGACGGCGACCAGGACGTCCGCCTTGGCCGCGGCCGCCTTGAGTTCCGCCGCGGGGTCCGTGGCGATCCGCTTCCAGACTAGGCTGACGCCGGACAGGGCGTGGGATTCCGAGGTCACCTCGATCGGGTATCGTCGGCCTTTCTCCAGGCGCAGGGTCTTCAGGGTCGGCAAACTGGCCCAGCCGGCCTTGCGCAGGTCGGCGAACGGCTTGCCGTCGACCTTCAGTTCGCCGTTGAAGCCCGCCAGGCCCAGGCGATAGGTCCCGGTCTCGGGGGGAACCAGAAACCCGCTCCAGACCACCCGGTGATGATCGGAGACGTTGGCCAGGTCCAGGCTGCGGGCCGCGACGTCGGCCTCGATCCGGGTCACTACCGGCTTGTCGGCATAGGTCATCTTGGCGACGGCGTCGCCGAAGGTACCCGGCGCGAAGCGGGTGGGCGGGGTCTCCGTCGGATTGAAGTACTGGGCCAGCAGCCCCGCCTCGCCGTCGGGCGTGCGCAGGGCCGAGGTCGGCACGCGGTCGCCGTCGGTGTAAGAGGCGCCGAACGGCGCATAGCTGATCTGGGCGGCGGGCAAGGCGCGCTTCAGACCGTCGACGACCGAGATCGGCGGGGCCGAAAGCGCCGAAGAGTAGTTGCCGCGCAGCACACGCGTGGCGTCGCCCAGCGGCCCGACCACCGCGATCCTCAGGCCAGGCTTCAGCGGCAGAACCCCATCGTTCTTCAGCAGGACCAGGCTCTTCTCGCTGGCGGCCAGGGCCAGCGCCTCGTGTTCGGGCGTCACCACCGCTGTCGGAGCGATTGGCCGAGCATCGCCGGCCGGCAGATCGCCGACCCGCAGCCGCGCCGAGAACAGGCGCACCAGCGCGGTGTCGATCTCGTCCATCGTGATCAGGCCGCGGTCCAGCGCCTCGCGGTAGCGGCCCGCGAGACCGTCGGTGTCGGTCAGGGTGGCGCCGTTGCACTCATTATCGACGCCGGCCCGCAGCGCCGCGGCCACGGCGGCCGCCGCGTCCGGAGCGTACTTGTGGTGATCGGCGATGTCCTTGACCGCGTCGCAGTCCGAAACGACGTAGCCGTCGAACTTCCAGGCGCCGCGCAGGTGGTCCTTCAGCAGGAGGTCGCTGGCGCAGGCCGGCTGTCCGTCGATACGATTGTAGGCGCACATGATCGAGCCGGCCTTGCCGTCGACGACGGCGGCGCGGAAGGCGGGCAGGTAGGTGTCTTCCAGGTCATGGCGCGAGACGAAGACATTGGCGCTGTGGCGCGTCGACTCCGGACCGCTGTGGACGGCGTAGTGCTTGGGCGTGGCGATGATGCGCGGGTGATCGGGATCGTCGCCCTGAATGCCCTGAACGAAGGCCACGCCCATCCGCGCCGTCAGATAGGGGTCTTCGCCATAGGTCTCCTGTCCGCGACCCCAGCGCGGATCGCGGAAGATGTTGATGTTGGGGGACCAGGTGTTGAGGCCCGTGCCGATGCGCCCCATGCGGCCGGTCGCGCGCGCCAGGGCGTGCAGGTCGCGCATCTCCATGCCGATGGCGCCGGCGACGTCGTGGATCAGCCCGGGATCGAAGGTCGCCGCCAGGCCGACCGGCTCGGGGAAGTTGGTGGTGGGCAGCGCGCCCAAGGCGCCGTGCAGTGACTCCGTCCACCAGTTGTAGGCCGGAATACCCAGGCGCGGGATCGCCGGCGCGGTGTTGAGCAGTTGTTCGAGCTTCTCGTCGACCGTCATCTTGCCGACCAGCTCGGCGGCCAGGCGATCGGCCTTGGCGCGATCGGCTGCCGAGGCCGCCGCGGCAGGCAGGGCCGTCACCGCGAGCATCGCGCCGAGCGCGGTCGCCAAGGCGCATCGGCGCCAATCTGTCCTGAACATGTCTCTAAACCCCTGGTACTGACTCGTTATTCGTATCGTGGAAGCTCAGCGAGCCGCGGCCGGGCCGGCGCGCGCGATCACGCCGCGCGCGCCTTCTGGCCAGGCCTGGCCGTCCACCTGGACATTGTCGATCAGCCGGTTGGCCCCGTACTCTGACCATCCGCCATTAGCCTTGCCGCCGTTGCGCCAGTTGCCGCGTGCGATGTTGTCCATCGCGGTGCGGCGCGGAAGAGCGCCGTCCAGCGCGTTCAGATTGACCCACAGCCCCAAGCCGTCGAACACGTTGTCACGGACGGTCACGTATCTGGAGCCCTCGTCGAGATAGACGCCGATGCCGCCGGGCACGTCATAGACGTGGTTCTCGGCGATCAGGGCGCCGGGATCGGCCGACAGGTGATAGATGGCGCCGCCATCGGGGAACCAGCGTTTGACGCCGTGGACCCGGTTTCCGAACACCACCGTGTCGCGAAGGATTGTGGGCGTGTCGTAGATTAGGTTGCCCGGCTGGTCGTAATAGCCGCGCGCCAGCGACATGTACGATGTGTTTCCGCCCGGGTCGTTGAGCCCCCAGCCCCAGCCGACATCGATGCCGTCATAGGGGGCGTCTGAGACGTCGTTATGCAGGATCAGGGCGGCGCTCGCATAGGTGACCAGAATGGCCGCTTGCTCGCGATAGACCTGCGAGACCTTGGTGACGGTGTTGTCGCGGATCACGATGTCGCGCACGGCCAGGTCAGGACGGGAGGGATGGTGGGCGTCCGGTGAAACGCCGCCGACCATGATCGCGCCGCCGGCCAGGTCGATGAACCGGCTGCCCACCACCTCGACGGAACGCGTCTCCAGCCCCACGCTGCTGAGATTGGCGTTCGCGTCGTTACCGACGCCCAGCGCCACCTGTCCCAAATGGGCGAACTCGGCGTTCTCAAAGCGGATGCGAGCGGCCGCCGCCACTTGGACGGCGGCAGGTTGCTGTCGCCAGTGGTTTCGCCGCGCTTCGAACGCCCAGCAGCCCCAGCTGCAATCGCGGATCGGATCGGCGGGATAGTTCGGGGTCTCGCCAGAGAGGAAGGATCCGCTCTGCTGGCTGGCGTAGCCTTCGGCGCTGGAAGGGCCCAGCCAACTGGTGTGCTGAAAGCCTATGCCTACGAACTGGAGGTCCTTGACCGGACGCCCCGTCTCGCCGGCGATCGACAGCAGGACGTCCAGCCTGGGCAAGATCACCTGGCTGGCGCTCAAGGCCTCTCCTGCGCGCGGCTTGTAATAGAGCTTGCCGTGCGCGGGATCGGCCCACCAGTCGCCTTCGTCTCGGACGAAGGCCAGGGCGTTGGCGATGAAGAACCGCGCCCGTTCGCCCGAGACCGGACGGGCGAAGGTGTCGTAGCCGATGAGGTTGTTCCGCCAGCCCGGCTGGGCCAGCACGATGCGGTCGCCACGGATGCTCTCCACGCGCGCGCGCCGATCGGTGAAGAAGCCGGTATTCTCGACCTCCAGACGCGTTTGGTCGGGCAGGTCGGCCAGGAAGCGCCAGGCCGGATCGCTGATCTGGATACCCCAGTCGTGAAACGCGAACGCGCGGCGGGGGGCCTCGACGGCGGCGCGGTGGGCCAGGCGGTCGTTGACCCACAGCTGGCGCGGATCGGCGCCCTTGGGAATGTCGGCGACCCAGATGTCGCGTCGGGCGTCCGCGCGACGCCAGCCTTCGACGCGGGTCCCGCCCGAGATGACCGGCCGGGCCCCCTTGGCCGCCTCCCAGCGCACGACGAAGCCGTTCTGGCCGCCGTCGGCCTGGGTAAAGCGAAGCGGCGCATCCTGGCGGTAGACGCCGTCGGCCAGACGCACCGTTACCGCGTTCGTCGCATTGACGGCGCGAACGGCCGCCTGAGCCCGCGCGAGAGTGGCGAACGGACGAGCGGCTGATCCGTCGCCGGCGTCCGAGCCGCGCGGCGAGACCTCGATGACGACCGGCGCCGGCGCTGGCCGTTCGTGGATCTCCACGGTGGCGAAGGCGTGCTCGGAATTGGGCCGGTCGGTCGACACGATCTTGGGGATCGGAATGTCCGGCAGGGATTGCGCCGCGACGGGGGCGGCGCCGATCAGGCACACAGCCAGGGCGCCGGCGCGCAGCGTCCGGGACAGGTGTGCGGAGGCGGGTCTCATACCGGCTGCAGACCATGCTCGACGATCTTGCGGATCAGGTCGCGATGGCGGGGTAGGCTGGCGCGCAGCCGCTCGGTCTGCACGGCGGTCTCGCGCATGGCGCGTTCGGCGATGGCGCGCTCGTCGACCAGCGCCTCGGGCTCGAGCTCGGTGCGGAAGCCCATGCCATACAGCACGTACTGGTAGCTCGCGGCCGGGAAGACCTCGTCAGCCCGATCGAACTCCTCGTAGAGCCAAGGCGACTGGTGACGCCACAGTAAAAGCAGATCGGCCAAGCGGTCGGGGATCGTCTCGCGCGCGCGGTTGTCGCGCCAGAAGGCCGTGTCCGACCGCTTGCTCAGCACATAGTGCAGCTTGAGGAAGTCGATGATGCGGCCCCACCGGTAGTGGGTGGTGGCGTTGAAGCGCGTGGCAATGACGTCCATCACCTCGCGACAGGCCGGCATCTGCTCGGAGATCAGCTTGGCCGAAAGCTCGATCAGCACGATGGCCGAGGCCTCGAGCGGTTCAAGGAAGCCGGCGGCGAGGCCCACGGCCACGCAGTTGCGCTTCCAGAAGGTCTCGCGGTGGCCCGAGCGGATCGCGATCTTGCGCGCCGGCAGGTCGCGGCCGGTCGGGCCGATATAGGCGCGCAGCTCGCGTTCGGCGTCCTCGTCGCTGATATGGCGGCTGGAATAGACGTGGCCGACGCCACGGCGCGTGGGCAGGCCGATGTCCCAGATCCAGCCGGCCGACTGGGCCGTCGAGATCGTGTGGCTGGCGATCGGGCTGTTCTCGGTCTCGTAGGGGACCTGAATGGCCAGGGCGGCGTCGCAGAACAGGACGTCGCCGCAGTCGCGGAAGGGGACGCCCAGCGCCTCGCCCAGCAGCAGGGCGCGAAAGCCGGTGCAGTCGATGAACAGATCGCCTTCGATCTCGCCCTGCTGTTCGGTCACGACCGCGCGGATGTCGCCGTCATCGGCCATGGCCACGCCGCGCACGTCGGCCAGGACGTGGCGCACGCCCAGCTTGTCGCAGCAATGGCGCTGCAGGAACGGCGCGAACTTGCCCGCGTCCAGGTGATAGGCGTAGTTGGCCGCGCCCTGATACGGCGCGGCGGTGATCGTCTTGGGCGCCAGGCCGTCGTCGCAGAGCCGGCCCTGTGGCGTGACCGCGTCGCAGAAGCTCGCGTCGCCTCCAGAGGCCAGCCAGTGCGGCGCCAGGTTCACCTGCGAAAAGCCCTGCGGCAGCATCAGGGGATGATAGTAGGCGTCATCGGCCGCGCCCGTGGTCCAGCGCGCGAACTTGGCGCCCTGTTTGAAGGCCGCGTCGCATTCCCGGAAGAAATCGGTTTCCGAAACCCCGATCTTGGCGAGGCTTGTGCGCAGGGTCGGCCAGGTGCCTTCGCCCACGCCGATGATCGGCGTGTTGGGCGACTCCACGAGGGTGACGGTGAAGCCCGTCGCCCGTCGCGCCTTATGCTTGGCGGCGATCAGGCCGGCTGTGAGCCAGCCGGCGGTTCCGCCGCCCACGATGACGATGTTCTTGACCGGACGGACCATGGTGAAACTTCGAAAAAACTGGCCGGGGACAGAGGGAAAAAAGGTCCCCGGCCAAGGGGAGTCGATGGGTTTCTAGAAGCGGAACCGTGCGCCGGCCGTATAGCGGCGGCCGTAGGCGAACACGTCGAGCAGCTGGTTGTCGAACCGCCCATGCGTGCTCTGGACCTCGTTGGTCAGGTTCAGCGCTTCGAAGAAGATATTGATCTGCTTTGTCAGAGCGTAGCTCGTGCTGAAGTCGATCTGCAGGTTCGGGTTCTCGAACGTAGGTTCCGAACCAAAGGCGCCGGTGTTCTGGTTCTGGCCGAAGCCGCGCAGATACTCCTTGCGGTAGTTGACCGCGACCCGCGCCTCGAGGCCGTTCTTGTCATAGAAGGCCACGAGGTTGGCGGAGTCGGCCAGACCGGTGATCGCGAAGCCGCTCTGCGAGATGTCCTTCGGATCGTAGGGCCTGTTGGTGTCCACCAAGGTGGCGTTGGCGTTGAAGCCGAAGCCGCTGTCGCCGAACACGTGCTGCCAGGCCAGTTCGACGCCGCGCACGGTCGCCTCCGGTCCGTTCACCTGCTGGGTGACGCTGAACACCGCCGGTTGGCCGGTGGTCGGATCGATCACGCCATTGATGGTCTGGCGTTGCGTGCCGCCGACGATGAAGTTGCTGACGTCCTTGATGAAGAAGTTCACCGCCGCGTACGAGTTTGGCTTGTAGTACCACTCGACCGCCGCGTCGAAGTTGTCAGCCAGGTAAGGCTTGAGGGCGGGGCTGCCGCCGCTGGCGGTCAGGGCGCCGACGCGTTGGCCGGTGCCGACGCTGAGAACCGGCGTCAGCAGGTTGAGGCCAGGGCGGGTCAGCGTCCGCGAGGCGTCCAGCCGCAGGTGCACGCTTTCCGTCAGCTCCAGCTTCATGTCGACGCTGGGCAGCAGGTAGGAATAGTTGCTCTTGGTCGAGACCGCCTGCGGCTGGCTCAGCGTCACCGTTAGCAAGGTCGGGTCGCCGGTGCTGCGGGTGATGGCCGTCGGCACCTGGCCGAAGCCGTTCGAAGTGACGTGGGTGTTCTCCTCGCGCAGGCCGGCGTTGAAGTGGAACGGCATGCCGGCCACGTCGACGTCGAAGTTGGCCCGGACGAACAGCGCCCAGGTCTTCTCGGTGATGTCGCGGATGCTGCCGTTGTCCAGCGCCAGGTCGAATGCGCCCGTGAACTGGGTTCCGACTCCGCCGCCGCCGTAGTTAAAACCGGGAATATTCTTGGTCTGAGGATTGCCCAGGCTGGTCAGGAACTGCTGATAGGCGTGCGCGTCGAACTTCAGCAGGTAGGGCGGCAGGGCGCCGTCGAAGCCGGGAATGAAGTTCTTGGTGCTAACCCGATCGGTGAACAGGCTGGCCGGAACCATGACGCCGCCGTTCGGGCCCGAGGCGGGACCGTAGCCCGGATAGGCCTGCCAGAAGTTGTTCACAAACGTGTTGCGCTGCTGGAACTGGTAGTGGTCTTCCAGATAGCTGCCGCCGGCCTTGATCTTGAAGCCGTCCTGCTCCCAGGAGCCCGCGAACCGCAGTTGCTTGACGACGTCGGTGTTCTGCTGGGCTTGGCGTACGACGACGTGCGAACCGATGACGGAGGTGTCGGCCCAGCGGGTCGCGTCACCGTTCGGGCCGTAGCCGTGCAGCACCGGCAAGGTGTTCTTGCTGTCGCCGCCGATGCTGATGCCCAGGGATGGACCGATACCGAAGCCGTAGCCGACGTCGGCGCCGTCGCTGCTGATCTCGCCGCCCGGGTTCATCCAGCTCTTGGCATAGCTGCCGTCGGCCTCGAACTTCAGGTTTTCGGACACGTCCCATTGGACGTTGAGGCCTGTCTGGTTGGTTCGCAGCACCGAGCGGTCGGTGCCGGCCGTGAAGTCGGTCTGTGAGCCGGCTTGGGTGAAGTCGACCGTGGTGCCGTTCTGGTCCAGCTTCACATTGCGCAGGCCGTCCTGGTTGAACCAGATGCCGTAGCCGAAATTGTCGGACCGGATGGTCTGTTCGGAATAGTTGTCGTCGAGCGTCACGGTGACGCCGTCGGTCGGCGCCCACTGCAGGGCGATACGTCCGTCGATCCGCTCATCCTTGGTATAGATCTGGCTGGCGCCGGCCTGTTGCTCGAACCAGCCAAGCACCGTCTTGCCCTCGGTCAGCTGGGCGTCCGAGCAGGACGCGGTCAGTTGGCACGGCCTGTAGTAGCCGCCCGGCCAACCGCTGACATAGACGCGGTTGGTCTGGGTGTCGTGGCGCGTGTACATCGCATCGACCAGGACGCCGAACTTGTTGTCGGCGAAGGTGTCGCTGAACAGCGCGCCGACGGTCGGGACGAACTTGCCCGCGTCGTCCTGGACCGAACCTGAGGCGGTGAACGCCATGCGGCGGCCGGGATGATCGAACGGCTTGGGGAACTGGACGTTGACCGTCGCCCCGATCGAACTGCTCGACAAGGTGACGTCCGGCGTCTTCAGCACCGACAGGCCGCCGACGAAATCCGCGCCGACGGTGCTGAAGTCGACCGAGCGGCCGCCCGTGGCGGTCGAGATCCGACGGCCGTCGTACAGGGTTTCGTTGAAGTCGCCGCCGAAGCCGCGCACGGTGATCCCCTGGGGCTCGCCCCGGGCGCCTGAGCGCTGGATCGAGACGCCGGGCAGGCGCTGCAGCGACGCGGCCACGTTGGAGTCGGGGAACTTGCCGATGTCCTCGGCGGAAATGGCGTCGACGACGCCCGCAGAGGTGCGCTTGATGTCGAGGTTGCGTTGCAGCGAGCCCCGCAGCCCCGTGACGATGACTTCCTCGACCACGCTGGAGCCGCTGGACTGGGACGACGCGGCCTGATCGGCCGCGGGGGCGGCGAGGGCTGTGGCCGTTGCGATCGCCGCCTCGCTGTCACGGTCCGCGGCGTTCGCGCCGCCGCAGATCATCAGCGCGACGAGGCTGGACGCGCCGGTTAGAGCGGCCTTGGATAAACGCCGCCCTCCGCTCAGATTACTCTGATAATTAAATAAAGACATTTTTCCTCCCCCTCTCGGGTGTCATGCTTGACCAACGACCGGCACGAGCGGCCGGCTTCCCACGCGAGCGCCGTAACGCCGCGATTTCAATGGACAAAGAGGGGGTATGCATCGCCTCGGCGATGTTGACTCATCACATCCTCCCTGCGCATTTTTTGTTATTGATTGGACGCTAGCGTCAAAAGGTACCGGTATCAATAATTATTTGTCGGTGTAATTATCGACCATAACGAGCGGCCGCGCACTCTGGCGTTGCGGCCCGCGAAGAAGACCGACCGCGCGGTCCGTGCATGACGGAGGAGGAAACGATGGCGACCACCCTGGAGCTTTTGGACGCCGAGCGGCACGGGACGCTGCGCCTGGGCGACCTTCCGGCGAGCCGGCCGCACTTCGTGCAGATCGTCGCCAGTGAGTTTGTCGCGGCGGCTGCGGTGTGCCCGATTTTCCTGACGAAGAACGCCGAGACGGGCCAATTCTACGCTGGCGCGATGTTCGGCTTCGAGCCGGGCGAGGACCTGACGTCCGGCAGCGGCGACCAGACGGGGCTGTTCACGCCGCTCGACCTGGCGCGTTCTGGCTTCTTCATCGTGTCGGGCGGCGCCATCGCCGTGGATTCGCAGCATCCGCGGTTCGCGGTCTCGTCCGGCGGAGCGCTGTTCGAGGGCGACGGCCGGCCCGGGCCCGCCTTGCGCCGCGTGCAGCACGCCCTGGCTCAACTCAATGCCGGGATTCCCGAGACGGACGCCTTCATCGCGGCGATGGTCGCGGCCCGCTTGGTGGAGCCCATCCACATCGACCTCTCGTTCGACGATGGCCGGACCCTGAACCTCGCGGGCCTCTACACCGTCAGCCTCGACGCGCTGGGCGAGCTTGACGACGCGACCGTCGTCGACTTCTTCCGGCGGGGCTATCTGCAGCTGATCTACGCCATGGCTGGCTCCCTGAAGCAGGTCAGCCGCCTGGCGAAGCTTCGGAACGACAAGATCGCCGCATGAGCGGCGCGGCCGCGACCGAGATCCGGGTCGTCGAGCCCGCCGGCTTCGAAGAGGCCGGGACCGCGGGCTTCACGCAGGCGGTGGTGGCAGACTGCCGGCCTGTCCTGCTGCCCGGACTTTGTCGCCGATGGCCGGTCGTCGAGGCCAGCCTGGACGGCTGGGCAGCCTTGTCCAGGTATCTCGCCAGGCTGGACGCCGGACGAACGGGGCAGGCTTTCATCGGCGCGCCGGCGATCGCGGGGCGTTACGATTACGGCGAAGGCCCCGACGGCTTCAACTTCGAGCGCGCGTCGCTGACCCTGGCCCAATCCCTCGAGCGCATCGGCGCGGCCGCCGCCGATCCCGGCTTGGCCAGCGTCTACATGGGCTCGTTGCCGGCCGACGACTATGCGCCCGACTTCGCCGCCGAAAACCCGGTGAGCTTCCTCCCGTCGCTGGCCCGACCCCGGTTGTGGCTAGGCAACGCCAGCCGCATCGCCTGCCACTACGACAGTTTCGACAACCTGGCCTGCGTGGTCGCCGGGCGGCGGCGGTTCACGCTGTATCCGCCGGACGCCATCGGCGACCTCTATGTCGGACCGATCGACCATACCCTGGCCGGTCAGCCGACCAGCCTGGCCGCGAGCGCCGCGCCGGACGATCCGCGCTATCCGCGTTTTGCGGCCGCGGCCAGCCGAGCGATCGTGGTGGAGCTCGCGCCCGGCGACGCGCTGTACCTGCCCAAGCTTTGGTGGCATCAGGTTGAGGCGCTGGAGCCGGCGAACCTGCTGGTCAATTATTGGTGGGACGCCTTCGCGGCCGGGCCGGACGCGCCCTACCTGACGATGATGCTGGCGATGATCGCCATCGCCGAGCGCCCGCCGGCCGAGCGCGAGGCGTGGCGAGCCTTCTTCGACCACTATGTCTTTCGGCCGGACGGCCACCCGCTGGCGCACATGCCGGCCGAGCGCCACGGACTGCTGGGGCCGCTGGCGGATGGCAACTACGGCCGCATCCGCGCGACCGCCATGAAGTTGCTGCGCGGCGGCTAGGACGCCGGCCATCCGAGGCCGGCGTCCTGACCGTTTACTTGGCGGCGATCGGGAACTCGAACACCGTCGCCGAGATCGGCGAGACCGCCAGGGCGGAGCGCGAGGCCGAGCCTTCTGTGATCGTGACGCCCGCCGGCGCGCCAACCTTGTTGGCCGCCTCCAGCGACGCACCGCTGAGAACCCATTTGCGCCCGCCGCCCTTCAGGGCCAGGGTCTTGAGGTCCAGCTTCACGGTCTGCGCCGCAGCCGTCGGGTTGACCACCCCGATCCGCAGCGACTTGCCGTCCGGGCTCAGCCCCGCGATGACGTCGAGCGGGTAGGTCGGGCTGCCAGCGTTGATCTTCGGGTGAAGGAAGCCGACCGGATACTTAGGCTCGAGCTGGGGCGAGTCGCCCAGGACCGAAACTGGCGTAACCCCTGCTCCGAAATGCTCGCCATAGAGCTTGAACACCTGGCCCGTCGAGTTCAGCACTGCGTCGGTCGGCGTAATGTCCATGGTCGAGGCGCCGGTCGTGAAGGCGCTCATGGTCAGGAAATCGGTATGGCGCAGCATCTCCTGCAGCACCAGGGCGTAGGCTAGGGCCGACTTCAGGTTCACCTGGCCGAAATAAGCGTACTCATCGATCGACAGGAAGATCGACTTCTCATTCATCGCCGGGAAGCGCTGCTGGTAGATTTTCCACAGCTCGGCCTTCATCTTGACCTGGTTGGACGGCGCTCGCGCATATTCCATCAGCTCGGCGTCGGCGGGCGCGTCCGGGCGTTTCTCGGGCTGATCGTACCAGTGCTCGGAGATACCGTCGAAATTGCCCCAGGTCTTGGCCAGCAGTCCGCCCGTCCAGTCCCATTCGGAGCCGAACCGGGAGGCGACGCTCTCCAGCGATACGTTTTCCTTGGTGCCCTTGGGGTGGCCCTGGTCGACCATGGCGCCCGAGGCGATCAGGGTGATTGACGGGTCAACCGCCCGCATGGCCTTGGCGAAGGCGTTGTGCTTGATCGTGTAGTAGTCGAGCGACGTCTTGCCGATCTGCCACCAGCCGTAGGGCTCGTTGCCGATGTTCCAGAACTTCACGCCGTAGGGCTCGGGATGGCCGTTGGCGGCGCGCCGGGAGCCCCAGACGCTGGTCGCCGGGCCGTTGAGGTACTCGACTTCCTCGGCGGCCGAGTTGGCGTCGCCCAGGCCGGCATTGACTGTGACATAGGGCTCGACGCCGATGATCCTGGTCAGGTCCATCCACTCGTCCATGCCGATGTCGTCGGGTTGCATCGCGCTCCAGGCGTAGTCGAACATCGGCGGCCGTTTGTCGCGTGGACCGATGGCGCTGTGCCAGTCCCAGTCCGACAGGAAGTTGCCGCCGGGCAGGCGCCACATGCCGGAATTGAGCGACCGCGCGATGGCGGTGGTGTCGGCGCGCCAGCCGCGGATGTTGTCCGAGGGCATCAGGGACACGACGCCGATGCGGAAGGATCCCGCGCCCAGGCCGGTGATCTCCAGTCGTGCATCGGCCGCGTCGACCGGAGGCGTAAAGCTGATCTCGGCCTTTCGCCAATCGGCGCCGGGGGCGGGGAGGGCGACGACCTGCCGGTCGTCCGGGCCTGGGCCCCAGACCAGCGCCGCCTCGAGCTTGGCCCCGGGGTCGCCGTCGAACACCACATAGCCGTCGTAGTGCTTGCCTTTGGCCAGGCCGATCCCGGCTTGCGAGAGGCCCTTGCGCACAGACGTCCTGACGGCGACCCGGGGGCTCTGTTCGCCGACATAGGGCGCCTTGGTGTCCATGGTCACGGCGGCGTCGCCGCCGATCGGCCGCCACTTGCGATAGGTGACGCCCGGACGGCCCTCGGCGTTGAGGGGCGGCGGCTTGTCGAACGCCGGCGCGACGACGGGATAGTAGAACTTCCGGTCGTCCAGCATCTCGGCCCACAGCGTGCGCGCCACCAGCCCACCAATCGGCTCGATGAACATGCCGTACTCATACTTGGTCACGGGCTTGGCTCGGCTGGCGCCGTCGATGGTCACCTTGACCGGAGTGGCGGCCAAGGTTGCGGCGGCCGGCGCCGCCAAGCTGGCGCACGCGGCCAGCAGCAATCCATATCGCATCAATGCCTCCCTATTACTCTGTGTTTTTATCGCGCCGCCCGATTGAGCGGACGGAGTCATGGCGTCGCGCAGGAAGCATTTCCCGCGCGACATTGATGGTTTCGGCGGTCGCCTCGATCCCGGTTGCTGGGCCGCGTCCTGAACGCGATTGACACACCAGATATTTGCCAGACAAATGGTAGCGCTAACAGATCGCGCGAAGCAAGGGCTGGAATGCGCGGCAGGGGAGGTTTGAATGACCCTCAAGGCTATGCGCGGCCGGCGACCCAGCGTCTCTTGGGCGCTCGCGGGACTCGTCACGACGGCGGTCCTGCTGGGAGCCCCGATGACGGCCGACGCCCAGGTAGCGACCCCTCCACCGGCGGCCGTGCCGGGCGCGAAGCCGGCGCAGGTCCAGAGGATCAAGGTTCATTCCCCAGCCATCGAAGGCAACCTTGAGGGCGAGAGCGCCGATCGCGACGTCTTCGTCGTCCTGCCCCCCAGCTATGCAGCCAATCCCAAGCGGCGATATCCCGTGGTCTACGCTCTGCACGGCTATTCTATCGGGGCCGAGCAGTGGATCAGTGAGATCCATGCGCCGCAGACGATCGAAGGCGCCTTCGCCAAGGGCGCGCGTGAAATGATCGTCGTGCTGCCGGACAGCAAGACCATCCACAACGGCTCGATGTACTCCAGTTCGCGCACCACCGGAGACTTCGAGGCCTTCATCTCCAAGGATCTGGTCGCCTATGTCGACAAGCACTATCGCACCTTGCCCACCCGCGAGAGCCGCGGGCTGGTGGGACATTCGATGGGCGGCTACGGCGCCAGCCGCATCGGCATGCGTCACGCCGACGTGTTCGGCGCGCTCTACATGATGAGCCCGTGCTGTCTGTCGCCGCGCGATGCGGGACCGCCGGGCGGCGACAGCGCCGGGGCCCTGGCGAAGGTGAAGACGCTGGAAGACGCCAAGAAGCTTCCTTGGGGGCTGCGCGCCCAACTGGCCACCGCCGCGGCCTGGTCGCCCAATCCCGACAAGCCGCCGCTGTTCCTGGACCTGCCGGTCGAGAACGGCGTGAACCGGCCGGATGTTCTGGCCAAGTGGGCCGCCAACGCGCCTCTGGCCTTCGTCGACCAGTACATTTCCGCACTGGGCCGGTACAAGGCCATCGCCATCGATGTCGGCGATCGTGACGGCTTGAAGGCCGACGCGGCCAAGCTGCACGCGGTGCTGGACCGCTACGGCCTTCGCAACAGCTTCGAGGTCTATCCGGGCGACCACACCAGCGGCGTGCCGCTGCGGCTTCAGGATCACGTTCTGCCGTTCTTCAGCAGCAACCTGGCTTTCGAAGCGCGCTAGGGCCTGGCGCGGCGGGTTTTTGTTCCGTTCAGGCGCGATCGGTCCGCCGCGGACCTCTGAAAGTCGTGGATCGTCCCGCCCCAGGGGGTTCCGCGCGACAATCCTCGGGAGGAATGGCGATGAATAAGGCGACGAGAACGGTGAGCATGACACGCGTGGTTCTGTCCGGCCTCGTGGGCCTAGTGGTTGTCGCGAGCGGCTTTGGCGCGTTCGCCCAAGTCTGGCGCTCCGATTCCGGGCGCGGGACCTATTCCAACCCGCCGCTCAACGCGGACTACCCCGATCCGGACATCATCCGGGTCGGCGAGGATTTCTACTTCGCCTCGACGACCTTCATGAACACGCCGGGGCTGGTGATCCTGCACTCCAAGGATCTGGTGAACTGGGACATCGCCGGCCACGTCATGCCGCGGCTGACCGGCAATCCCAAATACGATCTCGCCGACGGCGGCGACTATCGGCACGGCGTCTACGCGCCCAGCCTTCGCCATCACAACGGCCGGTTCTACGTCGCCGTCACCCCAGTTGGCGGCAAGACACGGATCTACTCGGCCTCGAAGATCACGGGGCCTTGGTCCATGCGCGAGCTTGATCGCGAGGCGTTCGATCCTGGCCTGTTCATCGACACCGACGGCAAGGCCTATATCGCCACCTCCATCGGGTCGGACGGCACGATCACGCTGCTCAGCCTGAACGCCGACCTTTCGGCCGTCGTCGACTCTCGCGTCGTCCATTTCAACAAGGGCGCCGAGGGCTCCAAGCTGATCCGGCGCGGCGATTGGTACTATCTGTTCAACGCCATTCCCTCGCGTCTAGGACTGACGGTGTCACGCGCTAAGAGCCTGACCGGCCCGTGGGAAACGCGCCCGCAGATCGACGACAAGACGGGCGGCCATCAAGGCGCGCTGGTCGATCTGCCCGGCGGAGGCTGGTACGGCTTCGTGATGCTCGACGCTGGCGCGGTCGGCCGCGTGACCAATATCAGCCCGGTCTTCTGGCAGGACGACTGGCCGGTGTGGGGCACGCCTGACGCGCCCGGTCGCGTGCCCGCCACGGCGGTCAAGCCGATCCAGGGCAAGCCGTTCAGCGAGCCGCCCAGTTCCGACGATTTCTCGAAGACCGTGCTGGGCCGTCAGTGGCAGTGGAACCACAACCCCGACGACCGACGCTGGTCGCTGACCGAGCGGCCGGGCTTCATGCGCCTGAAGGCGACGACCAGCGACGGGTTCTGGACCGCGCGCAACACGCTTGTGCAGAAGGGGCAGGGACCTCGCAGCCGCGGCGTCGCCAAGCTGGACGTAAGGGGGCTGGCGGTCGGCGACGAGTGCGGCCTTGGCGCGTTTGGCAAGTTTTCCGGCCAGCTGGTGGTCACCCGCGCCGCGGATGGCCAGGGGCAGGTCAGCACGCGCTTGATCGAGAGCACGTCTGAAGGGGCCAAGGTCCTATCGCGTTCGGACCCGCGTTCTACGCCGCTGACCGATCTGTGGCTTTCAGTGACGATGGACTTCACCACCGACAAGAGCGCCCTGAGCTACAGCCTGGACGGCAGGACCTGGGTCCCGATGCCGAGCGACTTCCCACTGGCCTTCGACTGGCGGACGGGCACCTTCCAGGGTGAGCAGTACAGTCTGTTCTGCTACAATCCCAAGGGTGGCGACGGGCGTCTCGACATCGACAGCTTCACGCTGGAGAAGCCTTAGCGTCGCTCGGCTACATGGCCAGACGCGTGTCGTCGAGCGCCAGGTCCACGAGCGCACGCATCGCCGCGCTGGCCGCTTCAGGATCGCCGGCGGCGATGGCGTCACAGACCTTGGCATGGTCGGGCACCGGATCGCGGGGCAGGGCGCGGGAGCGTTGCTTGAACTCGGTGGTCCAGCTCACCGCCGCGCTGATACTGGCGCTGAGGGCGATCATGGCGTCATTGTGGGTGGCGCGTAGCAGGGCGTCGTGAAACTCGCGGTCGGCCATGCGGCCCGCGTCGGTCGCCAGCGTGTGGCGCTTCATCCTGGCCAAGGCGTCGCGCATGGCCTTGATGTCGTCCTTGTCGCGGCGCTCGGCGGCGAAGCGCGCCGCAGCCGGCTCGACCACCGCGCGCAGTTCGAACAGATCACGGACGAAGGCGAGATCGGGTTCCGCCGCGAACGCCCAGGCCAGGACCGTTGGGTCGAGGATGTTCCAGCGGCTGCGCGGCAGCACCCGTGTGCCGGCCTTGGGACGGCTCTCCACCAGACCCTTGGCAGTCAGTACCTGGACGGCTTCGCGATAGGCGCTGCGTGAGACCTCAAGCGCCTCGGAATTGGCGATTTCGCCGCTCAGGGTTTCCCCGGGCGCGATCTGGCCCGACACGATCGCGGTGCCGAGATAGTGGGCCACAGCGCCACGCAGGCGTCGGCCAGACCCTCTCGCCGATCGCGTGATCGGCTTGCTGTCCGGCTCGTCCGAGGGCATGGGCATGAGACTCCTGAGGATGCGCAGCGATCTATAAGCGCAACCCAGCAAGGCTTGGCAAGTTGTCAGGCAATATGGAAGGCGGGCGCGATCTCCCGCTCCATCCGCGCGCGCCTTGAAATCAGGGCGCTTTTCAGTGGTCCCTGACGCGAGGGGGCCGGGTCATGGCCACCTCGCGTCAACAGTGGTCAGACCTCAGGCGAGAGCTGGACAACCACGACCGACTTGGGCGGTATGTCCAGCATTAGCCCCTTGGCCGAACCCTTGGCGGTGTAGGGTTTGGGCGCGACCGTGTCAGGGGCCGCGAAGGTGTTGAAGGCGTCGACCCGAGACGCGGTCAGGATCTCTCCCCTGGCGCTCATCGCCTTTCCGTTCGTCAGGCTGGGCGTGATGGTCGCCGGCTTCAGCGGGTCGAGGTTCGTCACCGCCAGCCAGAGCTTGCCCTGGGTGTCGCGGACGGCCGTAGCGTCGATCCGCGGCAGGGTGACGTCGCCTTGCGTGTAGGTCCCCTTGTCGAAGCTGACAGGGATATAGGTCGCGTCCTGGAAGGGCAGGTACATCTTATAGACGTGATAGGTCGGGGTCAGGACCATCTTGTCCTGGTCGGTCAGGATCATCGCCTGCAGCACGTTGACCATCTGGGCGATGTTGGTCATGCGGACACGGTCGGCGTGGCGGGCAAAGATGTTCAGGTTCAGGGCGGCGACGATGGCGTCGCGCAACGAGTTCTGCTGGACCAGAAAGCCGGGATCCGTTCCCTCCAGCGGCGCCAGCCAGACGCCCCACTCGTCGACGACCAGCGGCACCTTCTTTCCGGGGTCGTACTTGTCCATGATCGCCGCGTGCTTGGCGACCAGGTCGTCCATCCCCAGCGTCTCCTTCAGCAGCTTGGCGTAGGCGGTCTCGTCGAACCTGGTGCTGGAATAGGACGGCGGCCATCCGCCGGTGGTGTAGGAGTGCAGCGACAGGCCCTCAATGTTCCAAGCCCAGTCATGGCCCTTCTGGGCGGCCATCACCGCCTCTGTATAGGCCGGATCGGCCTGGTTGGGCCCGACGGCGATCCGCTGCATGGCCTCGGCGCCGGACTGCTTGGGATTGTAGTTGCGGACGAAGCGGGCGTAGCGCTTCATTTCATCGGCATAGTACTCGGGGCGCATGGCCCCGCCGCAGCTCCAGCTTTCGTTGCCCAGCCCCAGGTACTTGACCTTGTAAGGCGCCGGGTGGCCGTTGGCCGCCCGTTCCTTGCCCGCCGTCGTGCCCGGATCGGCGGTCATGTACTCGACCCACTCGGCGGCTTCCTGCACCGTGCCGGAGCCGACGTTCACAGAGACATAGGCCTCGGACCCGATCTGGTCGACGAAGTCCATGAACTCGTCGGTGCCGAAGGTGTTCGGCTCGACCGCGCCGCCCCAGTTTGAATTGATGGTCTTGCGACGCTTCTCGGCCGGGCCGACCCCATGCCGCCAGTGGTACTCGTCGGCGAAGCACCCGCCTGGCCAGCGGACGTTGGGCACCCTGATGGCCTTCAGCGCCTCGACCACGTCCTTGCGGATGCCACGCGTATTGGGGATCGGCGAGTCCTTGCCGACCCAGACGCCGCCATAGATGCCCGAGCCCAGGTGCTCGGCGAACTGGCCGAAGATGTTGCGGTCGATCTTGGGGCCCGGCGAGGCCGTGTCGATCCGCACGGCGACCGGCGCATCGGCCTTGGACGGGGCTTGCGCGAGGGCGGGCGCGGTCGCGGCTAAAGCGAGGGCGCAAGCGGCCGTGGGCCAGGTCGTTCTCAGCATCTTCTCTCCCCTTGGGCGTTCGCGACGCGCCATAGGTGATCGCCTAAGCGTCACCTTCCGTTGATCCAGGCCGCCGTCGGCGGATCGTGGCCTATCGGTCTTGCGCTCCGTCGTGAGCGTAGACGCCCAGCAACGCGCCCACGAAACCGCCGGCCTTCTTGGTCGACAGGATCGTGCCGTCCTCGTTCGCCTTCAGCGTCTTCCACTGTCCGGCGGTCAGGGCGTACGAGAAGTCGTAGTCGCCGCCCCGGGCGGTGACCTTCAGCCACATGGGCGCGCCGGCTTTCAGCGCGACCGGCGCGCGCGCGACCTTCACGCCGCCTTCGGGATCCTTCGGACCGCCGCGGCGCTCCAGCACGATCTCGTCCTGGCCGTCGGCGTTCCGCTCCAGGCCGAGAAAGAAGAAGTGATCGTCGTTCTGCACCGCGACCATGCCGGCCTTGTCGCCCGGCTTGGTCGGGCGGAAGCGCATCTCGGTCGAGGCGCTGGCGTTGATATGCTGCTGGCGCCGTCCCCAGAAGGACGGCTGGGTCATGCCGCCGATGGTCTGGGGACGCGCGGTCAGCACCAGCTTGCCACGCTCCAGCCGCCACCAGCGCTGTTGCGGGATCCGCATGGTCACCCAGCTGAGCGGCAGCGCCTCGCCGTCGAACTCCTCGCGCACCTTGAAGGCGCCTGACGTCGGCGGCGGCTTGGGCGTTGTCGCCGGCAGATCCGGCTTGGCGTGGACGTAGGGAATGGTCTTGCCGTTCTCCAGGATGATCGGCCAGCCGTCCTTCCATTCCACCGGCAGCAGGAAGGTTTCGCGCCCGGTGTTGTAGAGATCGTCGCCATAGGGACGGACCGCGAGGAAGGTCGCCCACCACTTGCCATCGGGCGTGTCGACCAGATTGGCGTGGCCGGCTGAGGTGATCGGCAGCGGGCGGTCCTTGGGCAGGCCCCGCTGGGTCAGGATGGGATTGTGCGGGTAGGGGACGTAGGGGCCCCAGGCGCTTTTGGAGCGTAGCGCGACCTGACTGTGCCCTTCGGCGGTGCCGCCTTCGGCCGCGATCAGATAGTACCAGCCGTCCTTCTTCAGGATGTGCGGTCCCTCCGGCCAGATGGGCTTGGCCGCGGGATTGACGCCCTTGTCCAGCAGCAGTTTGCGCTCGCCGACCGTCTTCTTGGCCTTGATGTCGTAGGCGATCGCCCAGATGGCGCGGTGGCCGCTGTACTCGGGCGGGCCGGGCGGCTCGCCGTTGAAGACGATCAGGGCGCTGCCGTCATCGTCGAAGAACAGATAGGGATCGATGCCCTCGACCGCCGGCAGCCACACGGGATCCGACCACGGGCCCTTGGGATCTGTCGCTGTGATCAGGAAGTTGCCGCGGCAGTCGACGCAGGTGTTGAGGATGTAGAAGAGCCCGTCGTGGTGGCTCAGGGTGGGGGCGAACACCGCGCGCGAAAGGCCCAGGCGGCCGAAGTCGAGCATGCCGGGGCGGTCGATCGCGTTGCCGATCTGGTTCCAGTGCACAAGGTCGGTCGAATGGAAGACCGGCAAACCCGGGAACCAGGCGAAGGTCGAGCTGACGAAGTAGAAGTCCTTGCCCACGCGCATGACCGCCGGGTCCGGATAGGTCCCCTTCAAGATCGGATTCGCGTACTGGCCGGCGGTCGGCTTGAAGGCCGCGTCCGACGGATCGGCGCCTTCGTACTCGAACCATTCGAACGTCGCGCTCGGGGCTTGGGCAGGCTGAGCTGTCTTCGCGGCCGCTTCGCGCGCCAGCGCCTGGCCACCGCCAATCGCCAGAAGGGCGAGGGCTGAGACGAACCCCAAGGCCAGTCCGTTGAGCGGCGGTCGATGGTCCGACGAAGCGTACGCGAACATAGCGTTTCCTATCTCCCAGCTGCGCGCAGGCGCAGTCCCTTATTATGTCGGGCAAGTCACACGTCTTGGGTCCCGCCGCGTGAAGCCCGAGGGCACCCTATCGCGGGGAAAGTGGCGATGGTAGCGCTAACTTGAGATGATTTTAGCCTGGAGGGATGAGGAGCGAGGTTGCGCGGCTTGTCAGAGTAAAGCCGTGCGAACTGTCCTGCACCGTGCGAAAAAAGAGCCGGCCCCACGAGGGGACCGGCTGTCAGGTGCTCCAACTCCAGGGGGAGTGGAGCTCAGGCCTTCAACTCACAAGGAGGAGGTTGAAGCTTAGAACGTCGCGCGCGCCGTCAGGGTGAAGGTGCGGCCGTCGTAGTCGACCCAGCGCGAGACCCGGTGGTCGTTCTCAAATTCGAAGCGCGCGGAGTCGGTGAGGTTGTAGGCGTCCAGCGAGAGGCTGAAATTGTCGGTGACATTGTACGAAGCCGACATGTCCAGCTGGCCCCTGGCTCGGACGGAGCGAGCGCCGCCGGTGTAGGTGCCGTTGGCGTTCAACGGGTAGTCAGAACGGTAGTTGTAGACCGCGCGCACCCCGAACTTGGTCGTCTCGTAGTAGCCGATGACGTTGACGTTGTGCTTGGAAATGCCCGGGAACGGGGCGATCGCCGGGCTCTTCGAGGTCGTGTAGGCGTAGTTGAAGCTGCCGCCGAAGTTCTTCCAGAAGCCCGGCAGGAAATCGAGGTTCTGCTGGATGTTGAACTCGACGCCCTCGACCGTGGTCGGCTTGTCCAGGTTGTAGGCGCCGCTGGCGTTGACGTGCACCTGCTTGGTGGCGCTGGAGAGGCTGGTGGCGTTGCAGTACGTGCCGTCCCACGACAGGGCGCCGAAGCCCCAGGTCGAGCCGTCCGACGGACACAGAAGCGCCGGGTCGCTGGTGGACGCGATGCGGCCGGTGATGTTCTTGTGGAAATAGGCCAGCGAGATCAGTCCGTTGGGGCGGTTGTACCATTCCAGCGACAGGTCGAAGGACTCGGCCATGTACGGACGCAGATTGTTGTTCCCGATCTGCACCGAGACGTCATAGACGCTGACCGACCCCGAGCTCAGGCCGGTGTTCAGGATCTGCCCGGGATTGACCTTGGTCGCCGGCGAATACTGGCGCGGATGCGGGCGGACATAGGTCTTGTAGTAGGCGCCGCGCAGGACCAGGTCGTCGGTGACGTCGGCCACTACGATCGCCGACGGCAGGAAGAAATTGTACTTGTTCTTGTACTGATCCGTCGCGAAGTCGTTTGGCGAACCGATCGAGTCGACCGGCGGCTTCTTCCGGTCCAGGGTCGTGATGGTGTTCTTGGTGTCTTCGTAGCGGCCGCCGAAGTTGCCGCGCACGCCGTGGCCTAAGATCTCGGTGTCGTACTTCGCCTGGATGTAGAACTGATTGATATCGTTCTGGTTGGTGAAGTTCTTGTCGTAATAGGCGCCGTCCGCATACTGAATGTTCAGGCCGGTGGGCGACAGGCTGCCGCCTGGATAGACCGCGACGGGGGTGACCGCTTTCAGGAAGTCCTGGATCTGCAGGGTCTGCCAGTTCTTGCTGTAGTCGCCGGCGATACCGCCCATGAAGTTCTTCACGAACGGGGCGGTGGTCAGCATGTCGGGCGAGATCTTCGACAGCTGGATGCCATAGCCGAAGACGCGATAGCCCGTGGAGACGTACTTCTCGCGTTCCAGGCGCACGCCGGCCTGGAGGCTCTTGATCGGGCCCCACTCGACGAAGCGCTCGCCGTCCAGCGCCAGGCTGTTCAGCTCGTTCTTGGCGTAGCTTTGCGACCCTTCCAGCCCCAGGCGCGCGGTGCTGTTGGCCGACGTGCCGTTGTTGTAATACGAGACCGGGTCATTCGGCCCGCCCCAGGTCCAGACCGTGCTGGCCGGGCCGAGCGAATTCTGCGGATTGGGCCGGGTGACGTAGGAATAGCCGCCGATGTCGTCCAGACCGGTGGAGATCGAGCCGGTGATGCCGTTGCCGCCGGCGCGGGTGGGATTGACGACGTCGACCGAGGTCTCGACCGACGCGTTGGAGCCCGACGACAGGCTCAGGGCGGCGGCCAGGCGCCATTTGTCGTTGGTCCAGTCGACATTGCCGATGACGCCCTTCGACTTCTGGTGCTGCGAGTACAGGCGCGTCGAGGACAGCCCGTTCATGTTGGTGAAGTCGTAGCTCTGGTAAAGGTAGCGGCCGTCGCTCGTCTGGATCGGCGCGCCGGTCGGCGTGATCACCGTGCCCGCGCCCGGCGTCGAGGACGGAGCGACGTAGTTGATCAGGAAGTACTGGACGGTGTCGGGCAGGTTGCGGTCGGTCGAGAAGCCGATCAGGCCGACCTTGGTGTTGTCGTTTGGCTTCCACTCGACGCCGGCCGTACCTGACCAGACCTTGCCGACGTTCATGCGCGTGTACTGGCGAATGGCGCTGTTGGCCCAGACGCCGTTCGTGCTCTTGGAGCCGGTGTTGCTGGTCACATAGGCGGCCGCCGCGGTCGGCGAGAGGCCCAGGGCCTGACCCAGCGAGCGGCAGTACGAGGTCGCATTGCCGGCGCAGGCGGTCGGCGAGAAGTACTGGCCGTACGCAGCGTTGAACTGGGTCGGCGTTAGACCCGTCATCGCCGAGGTCAGATAGTCGTAATTGTTGAGGCGAACGGTGTCGCGGCGGAAGTTTTCCTTCTTGTACGCCAGGGTCCCGAAGACCGCGAGATTGTCCGACAGATGCTTGTTGTAGCCGATGGTCGCGGCGGGGGCCTTGTGGTGGCCCAGGGTGTTGTATTCGTACGAGCCCTTCATGAAGCCGCCGTCCTTGCGCGACAGCGCCGGGGCGATCTGCATGTCGACATTGCCCGACAGGCCGCCGGAGACGGTGTTGGCCATCGGCGACTTGGCGATCACGAAGGCCGAGAAGATGTCCGAGTTGAAGGCGCCGAGCGGCGAGCCCTGGTTGTCGCGCAGCAGCGCGGGACCGGCGAACGACTGGCCATTCAAGGTGGTGCGGGCGTATTCGCCCGGCATGCCGCGCAGGTTGATGGTGGCGTCGCGGCCTTCGGCCTCGCGGTTGATCTGGACGCCCGGAATGCGCTGCAGCGCTTCGCCCACGTTCAGGTCGGGGAAGCGGCCCAGGCCGTCCGACGAGATGCCGTCGGTGATCTCGATGGCGGTCTTCTTGGCGCGGACGGCGTTGGCGTAGCTCTGCTTGAAGCCGGTGACGACCACGGCTTCGAGCGTGTCGCTTTGAGCGGCGCCGGCGGCCTCCTGCGCCATGGCCAGGACTGGCGCGCCAGCAATGACGGTCGCGGATAGAAGCGCGATCCGCAGCGTGCGCGATGGGGTGGTTCTAACGGACATCCTAATCCCTCCTTAGGTTCTGCTTCTGCCGTCTTGCTGGCGGCTTATTGGCCTGACCGGTTCCCCCCGTTCTGGCCGATCAGTGCATTTCAATTTTTCATATAAATATTTTTTTGGGAATGAAAATCTGGCAATTGTCTAAATGATTTTCCATAAACTATTGAAAACAAATTGATTTTTTACATTTCAAAATTGACATTCAGATTTCTGTACGTGTCGCGTTTGAAAGGTTCGTTCCAGATGATGGAATTGGCCTGGCCAAAACTGGAACGGTTTCGCGAGGTGGGATTCGTGGCGGCGTCAGGGGGAGGGGCGCCGACGTCGTCACGCACGAGGCTCGCATAACCCTGCCAAAGCGGCAGTATCTTACCGTTGCGCGGGTCTTCCATATATGAAAAGATATTCGCATACAAAAATACGGGAGAGGAAGCGGTCCATGACACCCAACCGGCGTGCGCTCTTTGGCGGCTTGGCCGCCGTGGGGGCGGCGGGCGCCTTGCCCGCGACAGGGGGCGAGCTGGCCTCGCCCGGCTTTGGCCGTATCGCCGACGGTCCGTTCAAGCCTTCCTGGGATTCGCTCAACGCTGGCTACAAGGCGCCGGACTGGTTCCGCGACGCCAAGTTCGGGCTTTGGGCCCATTGGGGCGCGCAATGCGTGCCCGAGGCCGGGGATTGGTATGCGCGCAACATGTACCTGCCGGGGCAGCGCGCCTACGACCATCACCTGAAGACCTATGGCCACCCCGCCGACACGGGCTTCATCGACTTCTATCCAAAGTGGCGCGCGGAGAATTGGAATCCGGACGACCTGCTGGATCTCTATGCGCGGGCCGGCGCCAAGTACTTCGTGGCCATGGCCAACCACCACGACAATTTCGACGCTTACGACTCCAAGTTCCACGACTGGAACACGGTCCGCCTGGGTCCGAAGAAGGACATCATCGGCATCTGGAGCAAGGCGGCGCGTCGGCGTGGCCTGCGGTTCGGCGTCTCCAACCATTCGGCCCACGCCTGGCATTGGTTCCAGCCCGCCTACGGCTATGACCCCGAAGGCCCCCGCAAGGGCGAGCGCTACGACGCCTTCAAGCTCTACGCGGTCGACGGCAAGGGCAAGTGGTGGGAGGGCCTGGACCCGCAGCAGCTGTACGGCGGCCCCGCCATGGTGATGCCGGACGGCGTGCGCACCGTTGCCGAGGCCGACAAGTGGCACGAGGCCAACGATCGCGCCTGGACCGAGAAGGCGCCGCTGAACAATCCGGCCTTCACGCGCCAATGGTTCCTGCGCTGCAAGGACCTGATCGACAGCTATAAGCCCGATCTGGTCTATTTCGACAACTTCGACCTGCCGCTGGAGCAGGCCGGCCTGGACATCGCCGCCCACTTCTACAACGCCTCGCGCCAGTGGAACGACGGGCGGCTGGAGGCGGTGATCAATATCAAGCCCGAGCACGGGCGGCTGGTCCCGGGCGTCGTGCCGGACGTCGAGCGGGGCTTGCGCAGCGAGATCAGCCCGATCCCCTGGCAGACCGACACCTGCATCGGATCCTGGCACTACGATCGCGAGATCTTCGAGAACAAGCGTTATCTGCCGGCGGCCGAGGTCGTGCATCGGCTCTGCGACATCGTCTCCAAGAACGGCAATCTGCTGCTCAGCGTCCCGGTGCGGCCCGACGGTACGATCGACTCCGAGGAGCGGCGCATCGTGGAGGAGATCGGCGGCTGGATGGGGCGATTCTCGGACGCGATCCACGGCACGCGGCCCTGGGTGATCTATGGCGAGGGCCCGACCGAAGTGATGAGCGGCATGTTCAACGAGGCCAAGCAGAAGTCCTTCACGTCGGCGGACATCCGCTTCACGACGAAGGGGCGCAATCTTTACGCCATCTCGCTGGGTGCGCCGCGCGACGGTCAGGTGTCCGTGACATCCTTGGCCAAGGGCGGGCCGCATGCTCGCGGGGCCGTTCGACGCGTCACCCTCGCCGGAGACAACGCGCCGCTGGCCTATCGTCAGGATGGAACGGGGCTCCATGTCATGGTTCCCGAGCGCGCGGTCCATCCGTTCGGCGTGGCGCTGCGGATCGAGGGTGTTCTCTGAGGGAAGCCGGCTAGGCCGTACCTTGCACCTCGCGGGAGATGGCGGCGGCCGTCTCCCGCACGTCGTCGATGATCTGGTCGACCGGCCGGACGCCGCGCTTGTAGAGATAGGGCATCGTTAGGGCCGCGATCGCCGTTCCGCCGGTCATGATCGGCGCGGAAATGTCGATGATGTTGGGCACCAGGTCGCTCTCGGCCCGCCAATAGCCCTGCTGCGCGACCTGGTTCGCATTGGCCAGGAAGGCCGCCTGTTCGCCCGGCGCCACGCCATTGAAGATCACCTCCCGCCAGCGGGCCTGTACGAGCGGCGGCTGGAAGGCGTAGAGCACCATGCCAGAGGTCGCCGCCACGATGTCGCGACGATGGCCCGTGCGCACGGAATAGCCATAGTAGCCCGGGTTCTCGATGCGAGCGATGACGACGATCTGCTCGCGCGAGGCCTGGGCCAGGTGACAGGACTGCTCGACCCGAGCGGCCAGTTCGCGCATGAGCGGAAGCGCTGCTTCCAGGAGGTTCTTGACCGGCGCTCGAGCCATGCCCAGCCGGAAGAGCCGGTTCGTCAGCTCGTAGCCGTCTCCGCTGGGCGAGGTCTCGATGAAGCCCTTGAACTCCAGGACCTGCACCATCCGGAAGATTTCGCTGACCGACTTTTCCAGCGCGACCGAGATCTGGGAAAGCGTCATCGCCTGGCCGTGACGCGCCAGCAGGTCGAGAATATCCAGCCCCTTCTCCAGGGCGGGCGCGGTGTACTTGCGTTCCGACATGCCGGGACCTTTGAAGCCGAGGGCCCAGCCTCTAGCTTTCACCGGGCGTGCGAGCAAGCCGAACGCCGCGAGGTCGCGGAGCGAGCGTCTTAAACTCTCGGGCGAGCGATGGGCCTGGACAAGATGGGTAAGTCCAGGCACTGATCTCCAAAATGATAGCGCTACCAAAGTGCTCGGGAGGAACGACATGAAGCGCAATTCCGCCGGAATCCGCCACCGATACGGCCTGCGCCGTGCTCTGCTCGCGATGGCCTCCCTGACCCTGGCGGTGACGAGCGCCGCGGCCGTCGACGCCGCGGCTACGGCCCAGGAGGGCGCCGCCCCGGCCTACCGGGACACGACGCTGACGCCTGAGCAGCGCGCCAAGGATCTGGTCGGGCGCATGACGCTCGAGGAGAAGGCCCTTCAGCTGGGTCATGCGGCCCCCGCCATCCCCCGTCTCGGCGTGCCCGAATACAACTGGTGGAACGAGGGGCTTCACGGCGTCGCGCGCGCCGGCGTCGCGACGGTCTATCCCCAGGCGATCGGCATGGCCGCCTCCTGGAACACGCCGCTGATGGAACAGGTCGGCGAGGCGGTCAGCACCGAGTTTCGCGCCAAGTACCTGGAGCGCGTGCATCCTGACGGCGGCACGGAGTTCTATCGGGGCCTGACGGTGTGGTCTCCGAACGTCAACATCTTCCGCGATCCGCGCTGGGGGCGGGGCCAGGAGACCTATGGCGAGGATCCCTATCTCACCGGACGGCTGGGCGTCGCCTACATCCGCGGGCTGCAAGGACGCGATCCCCGGTATTTCAAAACCATCGCGACGTCCAAGCACTTCGCGGTCCACAGCGGTCCGGAATCGAACCGGCACCGCGAGGACGTGCATCCCTCCGCCTACGACCTGGAAGACACCTATCTTCCGGCTTTCCGCGCGACCGTGACCGAGGGCGGCGCCCAGTCGGTCATGTGCGTCTACAACGCCGTCTATGGCGTGCCCGGCTGCGCCAGCGACCTGCTGCTGTCCCAGACGCTGAGGCGAGACTGGGGCTTCAAGGGTTATGTCGTGTCGGACTGCGGCGCGGTCGCCAATGTCTATCGCGAGGACAGCCTGCACTACACCAAGACCGCCGCCGAGGGCGTGGCGGCCAGCATCAAGGCGGGGACCGACCTGATCTGCGGCGACTACCGCAACAACATGACGACCGAGCCCGAGAACATCGTCGCCGCCGTCCGCGCGGGCCTGATGTCCGAGGCGACGGTCGACCAGGCCCTGGAGCGGCTGTTCACCGCGCGGGTCCGGCTTGGCCTGTTCGATCCTCGCGCCAGCGTGTTTCCTCAGATCACGGCCAAGGACTACAACACGCCTGACCATCGCGCGCTGTCGCTGAAGATGGCCAAGGATTCTATGGTTCTCCTGAAGAACCAGGGGGCGCTGCTGCCGCTTTCGACGCCTCCCAGGACCATCGCCGTCATTGGGCCGAACGCGGACAGTTACGACGTGCTGGTCGGCAACTATTACGGACGGCCGACGGCGCCGGTAACCGTGCTGGACGGTATTCGCGCGCGCTTTCCGACCTCGAAAATTCTCTACGCCGAGGGAACCGGCCTGATCGGTCCCGCCGAGGCGCCGGTGCCCGACGCCGCGCTCTGCACGGATAAGGCCTGCGCGACGCCGGGATTGAGGGCCTCGTACTTCTCCGGCCCGGCGTTCAGCGGGACGGAAGCCGCGCGCATCGAGCCCAATGCGCGGGTCAGCTGGAGCGGCGAGGACAGGAACGGCTCGGCGCGTTGGACCGGCGTGGTGACCGCGCCCGAGACCGGAGACTACCGCTTCCGGTTCGCCAGCGAGAACGGCTATCGGATCTGGATCGACGACAAGCTGATCGTCGACGAGTGGCAGGTCGGTGATGCGCCCTCGATCGCCTCGGGCCGGGTGAAGCTGGAGGCTGGACGCCGCTACGACCTGCGCGTCGAGGCCGTGCAGCGCGACGCCACCGGCGACCAGAGGCTGGTCTGGAGCCGGCCCAGCGAGAACGGCGACGACGCGGTGGCCGCGGCGCGTCAGGCGGATGTCGTCATCTTCGTGGGCGGCTTGTCGGCCCGGATCGAGGGGGAAGAGATGAAGGTCGAGGCGGCTGGGTTCGCCGGCGGCGATCGGACCAGCCTCGACCTGCCCGCGCCGCAGCAGAAGCTGCTGGAGCGTGTCCACGCCACGGGGAAGCCCGTCGTGCTGGTGCTGATGAACGGCAGCCCTCTGTCGGTGAACTGGGCCGACAAGAACATTCCGGCGATCGTCGAGGCCTGGTATCCGGGCGGCGAGGGCGGAGCGGCGGTGGCCAGCCTGCTCGCGGGGGACTTCAGCCCAGCCGGACGCCTGCCGATCACATTCTATAAGTCCGCGGACGATCTGCCCGCCTTCGGCGACTACGCGATGCAGGGGCGGACCTACCGCTACTTCAAGGGGCCGGTCCTCTATCCCTTCGGGCATGGCCTGAGCTTCACGAAGTTCGCCTATGAAGCGCCGAGCGTGTCGAAAGCGTCGATCAAGGCGGGCGCCGGCGCGCAGGTGTCGGTTAGGGTCCGAAATACGGGCGGGCGCGATGGCGACGAGGTCGTGCAGCTCTATGTGGAGAAGCCGGGCGACAAGGCCGCGCCGGTCCTGGCGGGCTTCAAGCGCATCCATCTGACCTCGGGGGAGAGCCAACTGGTGACGTTCGAACTCGATGCGCGCCGCCTGTCGCAGGTGGACAAGCGCGGTGTCCGCAAAGTGCTTCCGGGCCGCTATGTCGTCCACCTCGGCGGCGGCCAGCCGGATCACGCCGCGACCGTGAAGGCGGGCTTGTCGGTGACCGGCGAAGACCTGCTGCCGCGCTAGACGGGGCGGGCCAGGCCTCGGTCGGAGGCCTGGCCCGCGTTCAGCCGGCTGGTCCGAGCAGCAACCGGGCGCCGATGGCCAGGACCAGGGCCGGCGGCATGACCAGCGCCCCCACCTTGAGAAAGCGCCAGAATGTCACGTCCTCGCCTTCGCGGCGGATCGCCGTCAGCCACAGGATCGTGGCCAGCGAACCGGTGATCGACAGGTTCGGGCCAAGGTCCACCCCGATCAGCAGGGCGTCGATCACCATCTTGGGCGGCTGGGCCTGCGCGATCGCGGTGCTGGCGATGAGGCCGGCGGGCAGGTTGTTGATCAGGTTCGAGCCGACGGCGAGGAGGACGCCGCCCGCCGCCGCGGTTCCGGGCGCGGAGACGTCCGACGTGGCTCGCAGCGTCGACGTCAGCGCGCCGATCAAGCCGGTATGCTGCAGGCCCTCGACCAGGACGAATAGTCCGGCGACCAGCGGCAGAACGCTCCAGGACACGCCGCCTAGCACCGGCCAGGGCGCGGCCCGGCGGGCGATCAAGATGGCGACGGTGGTCGCCACGCCCAGCAGGGCGGTCGGCGCGCCCAGGGGGCGGTCGAGCGCCGAGATGATCACCAGCGCCAGCGCGGTCAGGGCGATGCCGGCCAGGGCGAGTCTGCCGCCGCCCGACAGCGGCGGCTGCTCGATATCGCGCTCGCAGGCCTGGCCAAGGCGGCTGGCTTCGACCAGCCGGAGGATACCGTAGGTGGCCAGGATGGCCAGCAGCGAGGGAAGGGCGAAGCTCGCCAGCCACTGGCCCAGCGGCGGCGTGTGGTCCCCATAGAGAACGATATTGGCCGGGTTGGAGATCGGCAGGACGAAGCTGGCCGCATTGGCGACGAACGCGCAGATGAACAGGTAGGGGAGCGGATCGACCTTGGCCTTGCGGGTGGCGGCGAATACGGCCGGTGTCAGGACCACCGCCGTGGCGTCGTTGGACAGGAACACGGTCACGACCACGCCGACGCCATAGATCAGCAGGAACAGGCGGCGCGGCGAGCCCTTGGCGTGGTTCACCGCATAGGCCGCCACCCAGTCGAACAGGCCTTCGCGGCGAGCGACCTCGGACAGCAGCATCATGCCGATCAGGAAGAGATAGACGTCCAGCCCCTTGGCGATTGCCGCCAGCCCGGCGGACAGGGGAAGCAACCCCGTCGCCAGCAGCAGCGCCGCGCCGCCGATCGCCCACAGCGCTTCGGGCAACCTGAAGGGGCGGATGATGACGGCGGCCGTCGCGATGGCCGCGATCGTCCAGATCGCCAGATTGGCGGTCGATGGCGCCATGAGTCGTCCTCGAGCGAAAAAGGTCAGGCGGCGGTGGCGCGCGAGCCCTTATAGGCGCGGCGCGCCTTCGACGACGACCCTTAAAAATCGAGGTGGGGTGTGCTCGAGGCGGCCAGGGGCTTCGAACCCCCCGGCAGCGGGCTCAGAACTCCTCCCAGTCGAGCGCCGGCGCCGCGGACCCTCGGGCAGGCATGGAAGCGCGCGCTTTCAGGCGGGGAGGCTGGGCCGCGCCAGGGCGTTCGCGAGGGGCGAGCGGTGCGACGTTCGCGGTCGACGCGCCGCTGACACTGAACCGGCCGATCATCTGCCGCAGGTCCGCGGCCTCGGCCTTCAGGCTGGCCGAAGCGGCGGTGGCTTCCTCGACCATGGCCGCGTTCTGCTGGGTCACCTGATCCATCTGGTTGACCGCGACATTGACCTCGCTCAGACCGGTGGCCTGCTCGCGGGACGACTGGGCGATCTCGGAGATCAGGCTGTCGATCTGGCCGACCTTCTGGACGATCTCGCCGAGCGCCCGGCCGGTCTCGCCGACCAGCTTCACGCCGCGCTCCACCTGAGCGCCGCTGTTGGAGATGAGGGTCTTGATCTCCTTGGCCGCCTCAGCCGAACGCTGGGCCAGGGCCCGAACTTCCTGGGCGACCACGGCGAAGCCGCGCCCCGCTTCGCCCGCCCGCGCCGCCTCGACGCCGGCGTTGAGCGCCAGGAGGTTCGTCTGGAAGGCGATCTCGTCGATCACGCCGATGATCTGGCCGATCTGCGCCGAGCCAGCTTCGATCTCACCCATGGCCGCCACGGCGTCGCCCACGATCTCGCCGGAGCGCGCCGCATCGAGGCGGGCCGCGCCCGCGGCGGCGGCGGCCTGACGCGCGCCTTCGGCGCTGCGATTGACTGTGGCGGTGATTTCATCGAGGGCCGCCGCGGTTTCCTCCAGGCTGGCGGCCTGCTGTTCGGTGCGGCGCGAAAGATCATCCGAGGCTCTCGAGATCTCGTCGGCGCCGGCGCCGACGCTGTCGGTGATCGTGCTCACGACGCTCATCGCGTCGTCCATGGCGGCCAGGGCGAGATTGAAGTCGTCTCGCACCTTCTGGAACTGCGGATCGATCGGACGATCAAGCCGGCAGGTCAGGTCGTTGGCGGCCATGCGCTCCAGGGCGGACGCGATCTGGTTGATCGCGTCGACGCGGCCCGTCACCACCGTGGCGAACTTGACCACCTTCTCGACGCGGCCCCTGGGACCGAACACCGGGTTGTACGAGGCCTGGATCCACACCTCCTTGCCGCCCTTGCCAATGCGCTTGAACTCGGCGGCGACATACTCGCCCGCGTTCAGCCGACGCCAGAACTCCGCATAGTCAGGCGATCCGGCGTAGGTCTTCTCGACGAACAGGCGGTGGTGCTGGCCCTTGATCTCCGAAAGGCTGTACCCCAGCGCGTCGAGGAAGTTCTGGTTGGCGTCGAGGACCACGCCATCGGTCGAGAATTCGATGATCGCCTGTGCGCGCCCGATCGCGGCCAGCTTGGCCTCGAAATCGGCGTTGCGCAGCTTCTGCTGGGTGATCACGGTGGCGACCTTCACCACGCTTTCGACCTTCCCCGCGCCATTGCGCACCGGGTTATAGGAAGCCTGGATCCAGACCTCGCGTCCGCCTTTTCCGATCCGCAGATATTCACGCGCGTCGAATTCGCCACGCGCCAGCTTGGCCCAGAATTCGCGGTAGTCCTGGCTGGCCGCGTAGTCGGGTTCCACGAAGAGGCTGTGGTGCTTGCCGACGATCTCCGAGAGGCTGTAGCCCATCGCCTCGCAGAAATTGGCGTTGGCGGTCAGGATCTTACCCGTCAGATCGAACTCAATCGTGGCGAGCGAGGCGCTCAGCGCCGCCAAGGTGTGGGCCGAATGGCCATTCAGACGATTGCGCAGGCCGATCATCGCGTTTCCCCCAAGCCAAGCTGTCACGCAAGGGAAGCGATCTAAGGTCAACGAACGGTAAAATTCTAAGGTTCGGTTTGTCGCAGGGGTTGGGTTTCGGCCCGATATGGGTTGTTTGAGCTAAGTCAAAAGGTGCAGATTTCCCCCTCTCAAACAAAGTAGATCCAGAGATCTGAGATTCGCAAGTCGCGCTATGCGTGAAATACTTGGATATAAACTTATGTTTCTAGCGGCGATCTGTCGCACCTCCATGTGCGCAGCGGAATCGGCGAGATCGGCATGATCCCCAACGGAGCTCAGCGAGTTTAGCCACGGATTCCGGGCGCGATTGGACGACCTGACGAGGGTTCAGAGACCGCCGACGCCGGACGCGTCCCGCTTGATGATCTGATTGGCGCGAAACGTAGCCGCCGGCGGTTTTGCGCGCCCGGGCCACCATGCCGCCCGGGTCCTATCCGGCATCGGGCTCGGTCAGGCCAAAGGCGCCGATGAACTCGCCCGTCGCGAGCTTGGGAAGAAGGCTTTGCTTCTGCGTTTTCGATCCGAACGCGCTGATCGGATACATGACTAGGCTGGACTGCACGCTCATCATCGAGCGATAGCCGCTGTCGATCCGCTCGATCTCACGCGCGATCAGCCCATAGGCGACGTAGTTGGCGCCGGCGCCGCCATATTCCTGCGGAATGGTCGGGCCGAGCAGGCCCAGCGCGCCGAGTTCGCGGAAGATGCTGGGATCAGCCACTTCGTTCTGGAAAGCATCGACGATGCGCGGCGCAAGGTTGGTCTGGGCGAAACCGCGCGCCGTGTCGCGGATCAGGCGCTCCTCGTCGGTGAGTTGGTCCTCCAGTAGGAACGGGTCCTTCCAGTCGAAACTCGACATTGGGTGTCGTCTCCAGCAACAGTCAGGCGAGTAGCGACCAGGGCTCTTCGATCAGGGCCTTGAACGACTGCATGAGATGGGCGGCGTCCGCCCCGTCGATGGCGCGGTGATCGAAACTGCCCGTGGCGCACAGCACGGTTTCGGGGGCGACCGCGTCGCCGCCGCCGATCCCGAGCCGGCGCTCGCCAGCGCCCACCGCCAGGATCATCCCCTGCGGCGGATTGATGATCGCCTCGAACTGCTTGATCCCGTACATGCCAAGGTTCGATAGCGAGGCGGTGCCGCCCTGATATTCGTGGGGCTGCAAGCGGCCTTCCCGCGCCCGGCGCGCCAGATCGGCCATCCTGGACGAAATGTTCGACAGGGGCTCCAGCTCGGCGCCGGTGATGATCGGCGTGATGAGGCCGGCGGGTGTCGAGACCGCGACGGAGATGTCGGCCCGAGTGAAGCTCACCAGACCCTCCGGCGTGAACATCACATTGCAGGCCGGGGCCAGCATGAGCGCTCTTCCCAGCGCCTTGATCATCATGTCGTTGACCGACAGCTTGACGCCCCGCGAGGTCAGCCCGGCGTTGATCTCCGTGCGCAGGGCCAGGAGCGCGTCGAGCCGGACATCCACCGTCAAATAGATATGCGGGATCTGCTGCTTGGATTCGGTGAGCCGCCTAGCGATGGTCTTGCGGGTGCTGGAAAGTCTTGTGATCGCGTGCGGCGCGTCGGGGGGCACGAGGGATCCGGCGGCTGCCGGCGGCCCGGGATCAGCCGTCGGACCCGTCAGCGCCGGTGCGGCCGGCGGCTTTGCCGGCGCGACGTCGCGCATCAAGATGCGCCTGTCCGGACCCGTTCCAGCGACCGTTTCCAGATCGATCGCTCTCAAGGCGGCGATGTGGCGGGCGAGCGGGCTGGCCGCCACAGATCCGGAGCCGCCGTTCAGGGGCAGTTGGCGCGTGACGGCGGAAGGGGCGGCGACCGGCGTCGGCTCGGGGGAGGGGGCCGCGACCGCGGTCGCCATGGCCGCATCGACCAGGCGGGCGATCACCTCGCCGACCTTCACCGCCTCGCTGCCGGCCGGCACGACGAGCTCGCTGATGAGCCCGTCCTCGGTCGCCTCGAGTTCCATCGTGGCCTTGTCGGTCTCGATCTCGGCGATGACGTCGCCAGCGCGAACCGCATCGCCGGGCTTGATCAGCCAGCGGGCCAGGGCGCCCTCCTCCATTGTCGGGGAGAGGGCGGGCATGGTGATCGTCAGGTCCATGGATCAGCTCGCGAACAACGTGGCGACAGCGTGGACGATGGCGTCCGGATCGAGCCTGTAGCGCCGGTAAAGGTCAGAGAGCTCGCCTGTCTGGCCGAACCGGTCGACCCCGAGCGGCGACACGCGGCGACCATCGACGCCGCCCAACCAGGAGAGGGCGGCTTGGGCGCCGTCGAGCACCGTGACGAGTCCCGCGGCGGGCGGGAGGGCGGCCAACAGGGCTTCGATGTGCGAGGGGGATTGGTCCGGCCCGGTTCCCGCCAGACGTTCGCTCCACCCCCGGTGCAGAAGGTCCGGCGAGGTGACGACCAAGAGCCCCAGGCCCGGCAGGTCATCGATCATGTCCTGCCACGCCGTCAGGGCTTCGGTGGCGAGCGCGCCCATCACGACGAGCGCCGCTTCGGCTTTCTCGCCGGGCGGCTTCAGCCAATAGCCGCCCTGGATCGCGCCCGATCTCCACGTCTCGTCCTGACGGGCGATCTGCGCGACCACACGGGTCGTCAGCCTGAAATAGACCGACTCGCCGTCCTCAGCCTGGATCAGCCGGAACGCCTCTTCCACCAGGACCGCCAGCTCATCAACGAACGCCGGCTCATAGTGCCTTAGGCCTGGCTGGCCCATGCCGATCAGCGGCGGGTTGATCGACTGGTGCGCGCCGCCTTCGCGTCCCAGCGTCAGACCGGACGGCGTCGCCACCAGGATGAAGCGGGCGTCCTGGTAGCAGGCATAGTTGAGCGCATCGAGGCCGCGGGCGATGAACGGGTCGTAGACCGTGCCGATCGGGATCAGCCGCTCGCCGAAGATGGCGCCGGCAAGACCGGTCGCCGCCAGCATCAAGAACAGATTGTTTTCCGCGATGCCGAGCTCGATATGCTGGCCAGCCGATCCGCCCTCCCATTTCTGGGGCGAGGGGATGCGCGCGAGCTTGAAGACGTCCGCCAGTTGCTGGCGACGGAACAGGCCGCGCTGATTGACCCAGGCGCCGAGATTGGTCGAGACGGTGACGTCGGGCGATGTGGTGACGATCCGGTCCGCCAGCTCCGAGCCGCCGCGCGCCAGGTCGAGCAAGATCTTGCCAAAGGCGGTCTGGGTCGATTGCTCCTCGCCCTCGGGCGGAACGATCGCGGGCACGTCGAGTAGGGCCGGGTGCGTTGCGCGGCGCTGACGCATGATCGGGGTCTCATCGGCGAGGGCGCGCAACGCCGGCAAGACATTGTCGCCCACACCGGCCCAAGGCTCCCATTCCTGGCCGGGCGGGATGTCCATCTCCGCCCGCAGCGCCTCGATCTGAGGCGCGTTCATCAGGCCGGCATGGTTGTCCTTGTGGCCCGCGAACGGCAGGCCATAGCCCTTGATGGTGTAGGCGATGAATAGGGTGGGGGCGTCGTCCCGCGCCGCGTCGAAGGCCTCGGTCAGAGTCTCCAGACAGTGACCGCCCAGATTGGTCATCAGCCGGGCGAGGGCGGCGTCGTCGCGCCTGGCCAGAAGCTCGGCGACGCCGGGTTGCGCCCCAATGTCGGCGGTGAGCCGCGCTCGCCATCCGGCTCCGCCCTGATAGGTCAGGGCCGCGAAGTCGACATTGGGGATCGTATCGATCCACGCGCGCAGCACCGCGCCGCCCGGCTCCTCGAACGCCGCCCGCTGCAACTTGCCATATTTGAGCGTGACGACCCGCCAGCCGCAGGTGCGGAAGATGTCGTCGAACCGCCGGAACATCCGATCGGCCGTCGTGTGGTCGAGCGATTGCCGGTTGTAGTCGACGATCCACCAGCAGTTTCGGATGTCGTGCTTATAGGCCTCGATCAGACATTCGTAGATGTTGCCCTCGTCGAGTTCGGCGTCGCCCATCAGGGCGACCATCCGCCCGACGTCCCCGCGGTCCATCGCCTGGTGGGCCACCAGATAGTCCTGCACCAGGCTGGCGAAGGCGGTGATCGCGACACCCAGGCCCACCGATCCGGTCGAGAAGTCGACGGGGATCACGTCCTTGGTGCGGCTGGGATAGCTTTGCGCGCCGCCAAATCCCCGAAACGCCTCCAGCTGCTCCCGCGATTGGCTGCCCAGGAGATAGTGGATCGCGTGGAGGACGGGGCCGGCGTGCGGCTTGACCGCGACCTTGTCGTTAGGGCCCAGGGCGTGGAAATAGAGCGCGGTCATGATCGTGCTGATCGAGGCGCAGCTGGCCTGGTGGCCGCCGACCTTCAGGCCATCCGCGCTCGGGCGCAGATGGTTGGCGCTATGGATGGTCCAGGCCGACAGCCACCGAAGCCGGCGGTCGATCATGTCGAGCATGGCGATACGGTCGGGCGGGGTTTCAGGCACGGGTGCGGATACGGCTCTCGCCGAGCGGGTCGCCAAGGGATGATCCTTCGATCTTGAGAGGTCAGGCCGGGGTGGTTTCGGCGGATGAGGAGTCGGCTGGCGCGGCCGGTCGGCGCGCCACCTGCGCTTCCTCGGCGATGAGCCGCTCCATGGTGCGGCGGCAACGCGTGCCCGCGAAATCCGTCTCGAGATAGATCGGCCTGAGCGAGAAGAATTCAGCGCCGCCCATATTTTCCTGGCACGCCTGCATCATCGGCTCATCTTCGGTCAGGAAGGCGTTGCTGAGAATGGCGCGGGTCCGATCGTCGATGGACACGTCGTCCATCAGCCGATTGCGCGAGTGGATCCAGAAATAGTGGGTCGAGGTCTCGGTCTCGGGGGTGATGAGGTGGACGTTGCGGGTGACCGCGCCGGCGTCGGCTTCCGCGCCCGCTTCGGTCATGGCCAGACGCTGGCGCAGGCTCCCCGGAAAGATCCATTCGATGTCGGAGTGATAGTCGCCGCGCGGCGAGGGAAAGTAGAGCTGCTGGCTCGACGGGGTCGGGACGTCCCGCATCACCGTGTTGACCCGCACGCTTCGGTCATCCGAGTCGTAGGCCGACTCGCGTTTGGCGCGGGATGGAGACAGCGTTCCGGCGTGCAGATAGGCCGCGTGGCTCAGGTCCATCAGATTATCGAGCACCAGCCTGTAGTCGACCGGCATCGTCAAATGGCCGCTGATCGGGGCGCGCTCGCCGCGATCGACCAGGAGCAGGTCGGGGATGATCGCAGGGTCCGCCAATGCGGGATCGCCCGGCCAAAGCCAGATGACGCCCTGGCGCTCTTCGACCGGGTAGGCCGCGACTCGCGCCGCGCCGGGAATACGGCCTTGTCCGTGGGGATTGAGAACGCAGCGGCCGCTCAGATCGAACCTGAGGCCGTGATAGGGGCACTCGACGGTGTCGCCCTCCCGAACGCCGCGGTGCAGAGGCGCGAACCGGTGCGGGCAGCGATCGCCGATCGCGCGTACGGCGCCCGCGGAGTCGCGGGTGATCAGCACGCCTTCCCCTAGGATCTTGCGACCCAGCAAGCCCGTGTCGACCTCGGTCGAGAAGGCGGCGCAGTACCAGCCGTTGCGGGCAAAAGCCATCGGCGTCCCTCCCTTCATTTATTTGGCATGCCATTAATGCCTTTTCGGCGGCATTTTGCAATCATTTACTTGATGTATGTCAATATGGCATGCCAATCGGAACTTCTAGGGCGCACGGGCGGCGTTGAAGGATGGCCGTTGCGGGCCATTTCGCTCTCGAACAATCAGCCGCTGGTTTGGCATGCCGTGGTCTTGGTGCGCGCGTGTCAGGACGGTATTGCCGCCTGCGGCCCAGGCCCGGCGGCCTATGGGGCGGTTCCGATTCCCAGACGCGGCGGCTAAACTGCCGCGTTCCGCACGTCACCAAGCGGGCGGCCAGGAGAATGTTGATGTCGACGCGCGTTGAAGCTGTGACGTTGAAGTTGCGCGAAATGATCGTCGCCAAGGAGTTGCCGGCCGGCTCGCGCGTTCCCGAGCGTGACCTTGCTGAAGCTTTTGGCGTATCGCGCACGCCCGTGCGTGTCGCGCTTGGCATCCTCGAGGCCGAGGGCCTTGTCGCCGGCGAACCCAATCGGGGCTTTGTCGTATGCGACTTCAGCGTCGATGACGTGCTTTCCGCCTTCGACGTGCGTGGCGCGTTGGAAGGATTGGCTGCGCGCACGGCGGTGGAGCGAGGCCTCGGAGCAGATACGCTCGAGCGTCTGGCCGCGTGTGTCGCCGAGGGGGAGGAACTGGTCGCCAGCGGCCTGTGCGGCGCTGACGACATGCGACGCTGGTCCTTGGCGAACGATGCGTTCCACGGGGCGATCATCGCCGCGTCGGGGCTTGGAACCCTGGAGAAGGTGCACGCCTTTCTCTCGCGCATGCCCCTGGTGGCGCCGGTGGCGATCCTGTTCACCAATGACCGGCAGGACGACGCCCAGGCGCGCATGGCCGAGGCGCATGATGACCATGTCCATATCCTGGAGGCGCTTCGTCGCGGCGAAGGCGCACGGGCGGAAAATCTGATGCGCGAACATGCCTATCGATCTCGGGAACATCTGGGGCGTTTGCTGCGCGCCGGACGGTCCGTGACGCCGGAGCAGGGCGGGCCATCGCCGAAACGCGGACGGGCCAAGAAGGCCAAGCCGTCCGCGTGATCGGCGAGCGCGCCGAAGGTCCCGGGATCGACGGTGTCGTCGCTCCCAATCAGAAGGCGATCGGCGCGCCGGTCGCCGCGCGCAACTGTTCAGCATCGACACCGGGCGCGAGTTCCACGACCCTGAAGACTTCGCCAAGCGGGTCGAGCACAGCCAATTCGGTGTAGACGCGCTTGACGACACGCCGCCCCGTCGCGGGAAGCGAAAGCGCCTCCAGCAGCTTGGGTGCGCCCCGGGCTGTCTGATGGGACATCATCACGCGCACCTCGCGTGCGCCCGCCACCAGATCCATCGCGCCGCCGACCGCCGGGGGGCCTTTGTCGCCGGTCGACCAGTTGGCCATGTCGCCGCCGCAGGTCACCTCGAACGCGCCCAGAATGCAGACGTCGATGTGACCGCCACGGATCATGGCGAAGCTGTCGGCATGGTGAAAAAAGGCCCCGCCCGCCAGCAGGGTCACGGGCTTCTTACCGGCGTTGATGAGTTCCATGTCCCTGTTCTCGGGGGACGGGGCGGGACCCATGCCGAGGATGCCGTTCTCGCTGTGAAGGATGATCTCGCGGCCCGGCGGCATCAGGTCCGCGACGCGTTCAGGCTGGCCGATGCCAAGATTGACATAGGCCCCGTCCGGTATGTCCCTAGCCGCCCGCGCGGCTAGCTGTTCGCGACTCCATCCGCTCATCGGGCCAGCTCCTGATCCAGATCGCGCAGGTGATCGCTTTCGCGGATCGGGTCGGGGACGTGGACGATCCGGTCCACAAAGATCGAAGGGGTCACTATGGTCTCGGGATCGAGCTCGCCGGGTTCGCAAAGACGACGGGCCTGGACGACGGTCACCTCAGCCGCCATCGCCATGACCGGCGAGAAATTGCGGGCGGCCTTGTTGTAGACCAGATTGCCCCAGCGGTCGGCCTTTTCGGCCTTGATCAGCGCGAAATCGGCCCGGATGGCCAGTTCCAGAAGATATTCCCTGTCCCCGAAGATCCGCGTCTCCTTTCCGCGGGCGAGATCGGTTCCCGCAGCGGTTGGCGTATAAAAACCCGCCACTCCGGCGCCGCCGGCCCGCAGGCGTTCGGCGAGGGTGCCCTGCGGCGTCAGCTCAAGCTCGATCTGATTGGCGGCGTAGAGCTCATCGAACACATGGCTGTGGGTGCCTCGCGGGAAGGAACAGACGATCTTGCGCACGCGCCGCGCCTTCAGCAGCCGCGCAAGGCCGATCTCGCCGTTGCCCGCATTGTTGTTGATCACGGTGAGCTCGCGCGCGCCCTGCTCGATCAGGGCGTGGATCAGTTCGGTTGGATTTCCGGCTTCTCCAAAGCCGCCGATGAGGACCGTCGATCCATCCTTCACATCGCTCACCGCGGCGAGGGCGTCGTCGTAGCGCTTGTCGATCATGTCGCGATCTCGTCGGGCCGGCGCATGATCGACGCCAGGGCTTCACCCGAAGCCATGCGCCGTCTCAGGTCCTCGACTGCGAAATCGATGCCGATGGGGTTGGCGGTGAAGGCTGGCCCCTTCATCCAGGCCTGTGCATCGCGCGCGTTCTCGAAGCGATCGACCTGAAGCTCGACATCATTGCCGTCGGGGTCGGTGTAATAGAACGAGATGGTCGGTCCGTGATGGATCGTCCGTCGCGGCATGATGCCTTGGGCGGCCAGCCGGTCATACGTGGCGAGCAGGTCTGGAAGCCCCGCATAGGTGAAGGCCGAGTGATAGAAGCCGACCGTCGGTGCGGCCGGACGGGGGGCGATGTCCGGCGGCGCGATCAACGCGATACGGTGATGTTCGTCGTCGTAGGTCAGAAAGGCGATCGCGTCGTTTCTGTTGACGACTTCGGCGCCCAACACGGTGCAGTACCAGTCGATCATCCTTTGGAGGTCGGCGGTCAGAAAGACGATATGGGCGAGGCGAATGGGCCGGATGGTCACGTGTCTTCCTCCTCGGCGACAATGGGATTGGCCAGGACGCCCAGGCGGTCGATCTCGACCTCGATCCGGTCGCCGGGCTTCATCCAGAGTTGCGGATCGCGCGCCGCGCCCACGCCGCCGGTCGTACCGGTGGCGATGACGTCGCCAGGACGGACTTCCCAGATCTGCGAGACGTAGGCGATCAGCGCCTCGACGCCAAACAGCAGGTCGTCGAGCTTGGTCTGCTGCATCACCTGCCCGTTGAGGCGGGTGGTCAGCTGGAGGTCGTTGACGTCGCCCACCTCCTCGGCGGTGACGAGCCAGGGGCCGAAGCTGCCGGACCGATCGAAGTTCTTGCCAGGCAGGAACTGAGACGTATGGCGCTGGAAGTCGCGGATGGACCCGTCGTTGAAGCAAGCGTACCCGGCGACATGATTAAGCGCGCGGTCGGCGGGTATGTGCCGTCCGGGCTTGCCGATGACGAACGCCAGTTCGCCTTCGAAATCGAAGCGCTCTGACACTGTGGGACGCACGAGCGGGGCGCCCTGCCCCACGAGCGAAGATGGATAGCGAGGAAAGAGAATGGGGTGGACCGGCGCCGTGTTGCCCGTCTCTTCGATATGGGACTTATAGTTGAGGCCGACGCAGATGATCCTGCCCGAAGCGGGGATCGGCGGCAGCAAGGTGACCTCGTCGAGCGCGAGGTCGGGCGCCACGCCCTCCAGAGCGTCGAGCGGACGCGGGTCCTCGAGCAATAGCGATAGCGGACGAGCGCTCAGCCGCGCTTCGGCGTCGATCAAGCCGCCGTCTCTGACGAGGCCGTAGCTGATCCGAGAACCCTTGAGGAAACTCACAAGCTTCATGCTGGTCTTCAGTTCTGGGTTGTGGAGAGGTGAATGGCCGCGTAGCGCCGGGCATAGGCTGACCGTCCGGCCAGCAGGAGAAGGCTGGAGAGCCCGGCCATGACGAGGACGGTGATCGCCAGGGCGTCGCCGATCCGAGAAGGGTTGTTGAACAAGGAGTCGCTGATCACGGGCGGCAGCCCTGGTCCCAGCGTCATGCCGGCTAGCGAAATCGAAATGAGATAGAGGGCCGAGATCTGGCCGCGAAAACGGTTGGGCACGATCAGCTGCAGCGCCGCGGCGATCGTGCCGATCGGCAGGGCGAGAAAGAACATCGCCAGACCGAAAGACAGGAAGCTGAGGGTCGGCGAACCGCAGTAGATCGCCATCATCGCGCAGAGGGCCGTTCCGCCCATCGCAGCCACACCCATCACCATGGGCGTGTCGCAGCGCCCGCGCGCCATAAGCCGGTCGCTCACCAGTCCGCCGGCGAGCAATCCGAGCACCCCGCCGGTGATCGTCGCCAGGCCCAGCTGCGCGCCGAACTGCCCCGGCGACTGGCCATAGGTGCGCGCGATGAAGGTTGGCGTCCAGGCCAACAGGGCGTTTAGCGCACCGTTGTGAAAGGCGAAGCCGAAGATCAGGCCGCCAAACAGCCGATACTCCTTCACGACCAGGGCGACCGTCTCGCCAAGGCTCGGCATCTGGTCGACCGCCTCCGTCCCGAACTGCCGGCGGGGCGGCTCGGGCAGCAGCAGCAGGACGGCCGCCATGGCGATCCCCGGCGCGCCGACAAGCAGGAACACCAGCCGCCAAGGCTCCGCGCCGCCAGCCCAAGCGAACGCGCCGGACGCCGTGATCCAGTTCAGCAGTGCGCCGCCAAGCACCAGCGCTAGGCCTGAGCCGATATGCACGCCCATGCTATAGATCGCCAGCACCACCGACAGCCGGTGCTTCGGCACGGAATCGGCGATCATCGAATAGGCTGCCGGCGACAGGGCCGCTTCCCCAATGCCGACGCCGGCCCGGCAGGCGAAAAGGGCCAAGAAGGAGTGCGCGGCGCCGCACGCCATGGTCATGACGCTCCACATCAGGATGGCGGCGGCGATAAGGTTGCGTCGATTGCCGCGATCGGCGATGCGGCCCAGCGGGATACCGAAGGTGAAATAGAAGAGGGCGAAGGCCAGGCCCTGCAGCAGACCAAAGCCGGTGTCGCTGATGTGGAGGCTGGCCTGCATCGGCTGCACGAGCAGAGCCAGGATCTGTCGGTCCACGAACGACAGGGCGTAGGCGAGCATCAGCGCGGTCACCAGCAGCGCCGCGCGCAGCGGCGTCAGGGGCGGCGCCGGCCCCCGGTCTCTGCGAGCGGGGCTCATGACGCGCCCACCGTCAGGACGACCTTACCGATATGGCGTCGGGCTTCGACATAGCTGAGCGCCTCGGCCGCCTTCTCGAGTGGGAAGCGCCGATCGACCATCGGATCGATGCGTCCGGAGCGCAGGTGCGGCCAGATCCGGTCGAGGAGGTCGGCGACGATACGCGCCTTGAACTCATCAGAGCGCGGCCGCAGCAGGCTGCCGCCGATGCGGAGCCGCTTGCGCATAAGCTTGCGGATGTCGAGTTCGGCGACGAAGCCGCGCGCGCCGCCGATGAAGACGAGGCGGCCGCCTTCGGCCAGTGCGTCCATGTCCTTGCCAAGATAGTCGCCGGCGACGATGTCCAGGATGACATCAACACCTCGGCCGTCTGTCGTCTCGAGGACCACCTGGGCGAAGTCTTCGGTTTCGTAGTCGATCGCCCGGCTCGCGCCGAGCGTCTCGCACAGCTTGACCTTGTCGGCGCCGCGCGCGGTGGCGAATACGCGATGTCCCAGCACCCGAGCGATCTGGATGGCGGCGACGCCGATACCGCTGGTGCCGCCATTCATCAGAAACGTCTCGCCGGGCGCGAGCGCGCTATCGACGAAGACATTGCTCCACACCGTACAGTAGGTTTCGGGCAGGGCGGCGGCCTGGGCCCAATCGAGGTTGTTTGGCTTAGGCAGGCAGTTGCCTTCCGGCGCGATGGCATACTCGGCGTACCCGCCGCCGCGCAGCAGGGCGCAAACCGCGTCGCCAGACACCCAGCGGCTGACGCCATCACCGGTCGCCACGATCTCGCCGGCGACTTCGAGTCCTGGAAGGTCGGTCTCGCCCGGAAGAAGGGGATGGCCGCCCGCATGCAGCTGATGCACGTCGTGGCCGTTCACGCCCGCCGCCCGCACCGCGATCAGAACTTCCCCGGGGCCGGGACTCGGGATCGCCCGCCGCGTCGGCGCGGCGGCGAAATGGCCGTTGATGCCGCGGAACTCCACCGCGGCCATGTCGGCGGCGAACAAGGTCATGCCTTTTGCCTCGCGGCGTGCGCGGCATGGGGAGAGCCCACGATCGCGGTCAGTGCGGCGTGGAGCGCTTGTGCGCGATCGATCGGGGCCGGGGGCTCCACCCAGGCGATCCGTCCGTCGGGCCTGACCAGGAAGGCGAACGGCGCCGCGCCCCAATAGTCCGCAACGCTGGCCTGGTCGCTGCGCATATCACCCGCAAGGGGAACAATCTCAATCGGCAGAGCGGAGGAGGCGAGCTCATGAACCGCATGCGTCCAGCCATCTTCGCTTCCCATGGGCGCGAACAGCGTGAACCGATCGAACCGCAGCACGTCGATCGCCGCGCGGCCGGGTTCGAGCCAGAAATGGGGGAGATAGGCGCCAGGGGCGAAGCTTGGCTGGTATCCCTCGAGCGATGGAACCGGGGTCGGAATCTCCCGGAGGGGCGGCACGAAGGCGCCCTGTGTCAGGCGCGCGGCCATTTCGAGTTCCAGGAAGGCGAAGTGGTCAATCTGATCGTCCACCGCCGCCTTCAAGACCTCGAACTGCGGATGGGCGTCGTTCGACCGCAGTTCGCCGATCATCGCCGCGAGCTTGTCATCCCCCTGGTCGCCTCCCAGCGCAGTCTCAATGATCTGCATCCGTTCGTTGTTCTTGACGGACTGCTGGGTGTTACGGATCGCGATGGGTCGGCATTCGGTGTCGTAGCTGTCGAGCAGCGAAGCGTCCGCCCAGCCACGGATCACCGCGTTGAGCTTCCAGACGAGGTTTTCCACGTCCTCCACGCCCGTGTTCAGGCCGAGGCCGCCGGTTGGCGGGAAGCGGTGACCGGCGTCGCCGACGAGGAAGGCGCGCCCCTCACGGTACCGCTCGGCGATCTGCGCCGACATGACCCAGCTGTCGATCGATGTAATCGAATAGTCGTGATCGCAGCCCAACACCCGATCCATGATCTCGCGGCACTGGGGTGCCTTGAAGCTCTCAGGCGGCGTGCGATCCGGATCGATGCGCAGCATGAAGACCTGCGAGCCGACGGGCTGGTGCATGATGAAGAAGCCGCTGATTTCGGGCGCGCGTAGGAAGAAGACGACCCCCGGATGCCGGGCAAGCAGCGGCATGGCGTCCGACTGAATATGGATCGCCAGGAAGTGCGCCAGGATGGGCGGTCCTTCCATGGCGATGCCGGCGCCGCGCCGCACCTTGCTGCCCGCGCCGTCGGCGCCGAGGAGATATCGGGCCCGGATCTTTCGAGTCTCGCCGCCGGACGACACGTGGGCGATGACGCCGTCGTCATCCTGGCTGAAGTCGATCAGCCGCTGGCCAAACTGGACCGGGTCGTATCCGAGCACCTCCGACAGGCGGCGATGCAGCAGCGGCTCGACGACATTTTGCGGCACGTTGGCCGAATGAACCGGGCTGATCCTCGTGAACCGGGGGCACGAGCCTTTTTTTCCCGACAGGTCCAGTCGGCCGTAACAGAGACCCGCCAGGCTCTCGCACCAGACGATCCAGCGCTGAAGGTCTTCCGATGTCGACTGGGCGAAAATCGCATCCGCGACCCCGACGCGACGATAGACCTCCATCGAGTGCGTCTTGAGCACATGGGCGGAGGGCTCGGGATGGAGTCCCGCCCGTTGTTCGATGATCTCGAACCGTAACCCCAACTGAGCAGCGACGATGGCGCTCAACAGACCTGCCGGTCCGGCGCCGACGATCAGAATGTCCGTTTCAATCGACATGGGGCTTACGCTTCAATCCTCTTGCGGTGAGCCTCGCCGCGCGCGAACGCCGTAAAGGCGCTGGTCGGCGGGTTGGAAGCGATGCGGCTCGCTGGTCGAAACGACCTATGCCGCACCGCTTCGAAGGTCAGAACTTGGCTGAAAGCTGAACGCCGATCCGGCGCTGCGCCTCATAGGCCGGCGCCTGGTAGTAGACGCCGAACTCTTGCCGAACGCGGGCGACGAAATTCTCTTGGAACAGGTTGCGAGCGTACAGGGCGAGCGTGACCTGGCCGTCGGCGGTCTTGACGCCGGCCGTTAGGTTCGCGAACCCGTAGCCGTCCTGTCGCTCAAGCGGATCGCGGCGCGCCTCGTACACGACGCTGCTCCGCCATGAATAGGTCGCATCCACGAAGCCGCTGAAGTTGTCCGAGATCGGCGCCTCGTAGCGCGCCGAGGCGTTGAAGCTCCACTTCGGAGACACCGCCAGGGGCCACCCGTTGAGCGTCTGGACGCCGCCGACGCAGGCGCCCGGCCTGGTCGGGCCGCCAGCCGGCAGTGTCGGCTCGTTGTAATAGCAGGCGGCGTTGTCGAAGTCGGTGTAGCGGGCGTCGATATAGGCGCCGTTGAAGCCCAGGCTCAGTCGGCTGGTCGGCCGGGCGTTGATCTCGAGCTCCGCGCCGGTGGACTTGAGCTGGCCAGCGTTCTGGATGACGAAGGTAGGGGGATTGGTGGGCAGGCCCACCGTGGTTTGGAAGTCATCGAAGGTCGAGTCGAAGGCGGTGAGATTGACCGTCAGCCTTCGGTCGAAGAACTGCGACTTGACGCCGGCTTCATAAGATCGGGCGATCTCCGGATTAACCCGCGCGTCATCGACGATCGCACTCGGAATGCTGGACTGGGTTAGGTTGAAGCCTGGACCCTTGTAGCCGCGCGAGACTGTGGCGTAGGCCATGACGGCGGGCGCCACATCGAACTGCAAACCGAAACGATAGGAGAGGGCGTCGTAGCTGACCGGCTTGGGCCTATAGGCGAAGACCGGCACATTCCCGGGGATGACGCCGACGTCGGTCCCCACGCGGGTCCGATCAAACGAGGCCGATGTCTTGTCGCTGGAAGCGCGGAGGCCGCCGATCAGGCGGAAGCTGGGCGTGACGTGATAGATCGCCTCGCCGAAAACGGCGATGTTGCGCAGCTTGTCCGTCACCGTGTTGATGCGGTGGAAATTGGAGATGCCTGGCTGAACCAGACCGAAGAAATCCTGGTCCTGAATATCTGTGACGTCGAACCGGTAGTAGAAGAGCCCGGCGACAAAGCTCAGAGGCTGGCTGACGGGCGATGCGATCCGCAGTTCTTGGGTGAACTGATCGTACTTTTCACGGTCGGCCAATGTGTTGAGGTGGATCAGCGGCGAACCGCTGACGAACGGATCCATCTGACCGCGGGTCGAAACGCTGCGGTATGACGTTGCCGACGAGACCGTGTAGCCATTGCCGATGTCGGCGTCGATCAGGGCGGTGGCGTAGTAATTGTTCGATTTGGCATAGGGCTTGGCGGTGAACTCGCCCTGAAGATTGTTCGGTCCGGGCTGGACGCCGCGCGCGCGCGACCAGTTCTCGATGAGCACCCCGAACGGCGTCGTGCCGGTAAAAAGGCGTTGTGTGTTGGCGACGCTCCGCTCGTCGCGGCCGTCATACTGTCCGATCAGGACGATCTTCACCGCCGGGTTGGGCTCGAACGCCAGCCCGGCGCGCACGCCATAGCTATTCTTTTGCCCGTATTTCTCGCCATCGGGGCCATCGATGAAACCGTCGTGGCCGTACCGCCAGGCTGTGACCCGTAGCGCCGTCTTGTCGCCGATCGCCAGGTTTGCGACGCCGTCGATGTTGAGCTCGTTGTTCGATCCGTATTCGACGTTGAACGCGCCATTGGTTTGGCCGATTTCCGGCTTGCGGTTGACGATGCCGATCAAGCCGGCCGTCGCGTTCTTTCCGAACAGCATGCCTTGCGGACCCTTGAGCACCTCAACGCGCTCGACATCGACCATGTCGGTGATGCTCCCGCCGACGCGCGCCAATGGCACGCCATCGACGGCGACGCCGACCGACGACTCCAGCGTGGCGGTCAGGGCGTAGGTGCCTACGCCGCGGATGTTGAAGCTGTTGAGCTTGGCTTCGCCCGCGGGATTGAAGGTGAGGCCCGGGACCAGCTGCGGAAGCTCGCTGGTGCTGACGATCCCGGCCTGGTCTAGCTTCGTCGGGCTCAGGGCCACGACCGAAACCGGAACATTCTGGATGCTTTCGGACCGTTTGCTGGCGGTCACGATGATTTCTTGAACGATATCCGTCGCCGGATGACCAGCGCTTTGTCGCTCCTCACCCAGAGGCGCGGCCAGAACCGCTGAAGCTGACACCAAGGCCGTTCCGGCCATCAGGAGTTGGGCGACTCCTCTGCACGCACGCGCCCGTCCTTTCGACATGCTGGTCTCCTCCCCAAGAATTTATGTTTATGTTTGATCTTGATGGCATGCCAAATTGACGAAGATCAAGCGAAAATCGGCAATGTAGGGACAAATTGCATGCCAAAAATGTGAGGCGCGGCGCGGCTCGACAGTCACTCGGCCTCTGCGTAAGGCGCGGCGCGGCTATCCGGCGGCGCGCGCCTCGACTAATCGGCGCAGTTTTCGTACAGCGGCTTCCGGTGTCGTCAGGATCGGCGTGCGGCGCACGGATTGGGTCTGGGCCTGGGCCCGGGCCATCGAAAATTGCCCGAGGATGATCACGTCCACCGCAGGCAGCGTGGCTGCGGTCGCCGCGACCAGCGCGTCGTGGCGAAGGGCGTCGCCCGCCTGCAGCGCCTCAAGCGCGTCGGGGACCACCGCACAGATGACGCGCGGCGGTCTCTGCCCGCGCTCAGCCGCCGTCGCCAACAATGCGTTCGAGAGAGGCTCGCGCGAACCTGCGAAGGTAACGAGCAGTCCGATCCGCCCGCCATCGGATCGGGACTGACAGAGCGCGAGAGCCTCTTCGAAGGCGCCCTCGTTGGGGGCTACGACCGGAATGGGCAGCTCCGCCTTAACCACCTTCAGAGCCTGATCGAAGGCCGAGCAGGTGAACAGCAGGCCCGCCGCCCTGGCTTGCGGGGCGTCGGCGGCATAGCGCGCCAACGTCGAGAACCGCTCGATGACGCCGGCGGTAAGCGCGCCGGAGCGGGCGTGATCACGGGAGAGGGAGTCGTCGAGCAGGTGATTGCAATCGGCCTGCGGCCAGACGGCGGCCATCGCCTCACTGGCTGGCGCGCACGACTGCATGAGCGCGCTGATCAGCGTGATGCGAGGCCTGGCGGTGACGACAGGTCGCAGCGATCCCGCCGCATCGAGAGGCGCCGCTTTCAGAGTTGGACGCCTACAATCCCACTCCGTTCAAGTGCGGCTCTTTCCCGTGCAAGCGTGCGCTGGAAGCTCGGGCGCGCCCGAACCCGTTCGGCGTGGGCCATCAAGACGGGGAAACGGTCGAGCGGAAAGCCGCCCTTTTCGGCGGTGCTGTAACCCCAATAGAGGTAGGTATCGATGATCGACCACGCTTCGCCGTACCACCAACCCTCGTCGATCCGTTCGCTTAGCGTCGCGCATTCGCCAAGTAACGTCTCGACGCCGTGGGCGCGGACATCTTCGGGCTCGCCGGTCGTCCACTTCTGGGGCATGCGGATTTGGCGCACGATCGGATGCAGCGTGCCCGAGCACCAAGCCAGATCGGCGCGAAAGCGATGGTTACCGATGGGATCGGTGACAGCGGGAAAAAGACTGCCCGAGGGGTGCAGACTATGAAGCGTCCATAGGATGGCGGCGTTTTCGGTCAGCACGTCGCCGCCGATCTGGAGCGTTGGAACCTTGCCCCTCGGATTGATCGCGAGATAGTCGCTCGCTTTCTGCTCCAGGGTCCCAAGGTTCACGAGGACGTCGTCAAACCTCAGGTCGAGCTCTTCGAGAGCGTTCATTGTCACGCGGGAGCAAGCGCCAGGGAATTGGTACAGGGTGATGTCCACGCCTCAGTGCCCTCTAACTGTTCGTCAATGGCATGCAATATTGGAAATTTTTCCGCAATTGAAGAGGCTATTCTCCCATATTGAGCACTCTGGCATGCAATTTATCCTGCCACCACGGGCTGGGCTTGGGCGCGCTGTGGGCGAGTCACGAACTTCTCGTGATTGCGCCGGGCCCACAGGATGCCTTCGAAAAGCGTCAGGCCGGCGGGGTGATCCATATCCGGTCCCCGAAACTGCCGATCGACCCGGAGGCGCCGGTCGACCGTGAAGGATAGTCCCCGTTTAGCGGACTGCTGCTCGAGCCAGAAGGCCGCCCCATATGCGCCGTCCATGCTCTTGATAAAGGCGCGTCTGCTCGACGAGTGGTGAAAATTCGCCGCCTCCGATCAATTCGGGAGAAACGATCATAGATCTAGCTGCAATCCAGGCCGGATGGGGCGCTGCAGTTGGATTCGCACCGTCTCGTCCGGTCCGTTTCGGTTCGTTTCTCGCAAATAACTGGCAAGCAGATTGCCGACCAGCGATCCGTCAAGGTTAAGCTTCAGGCCTCAGGCTTGACGCATCTGTGGTTATGCGAGCACGATTATGGCGTGCGCAGTCGGCAGGCTAAGCCGCCAACTCGGCTAAAGCGAAACCTCTAGACGCTAAACGTGAGCGGTGGCGCTAGCTTAGCCCCGATGGCGCGGGCCCGTTTGCGGCCCTTCTCCACAACTTGGTTGGTGACGACTGTGGTTATGGCGTCCGGCGGCCAATTTGGCTTCTTGCGGGTCACGAACCACAAGTCCGTACGATCCGTCGCCCGCTCAAGGGTTAGTTCGGCGAGCGTGGCGCCATTGTGCATGCCAAGCCCCATGCCGTGTCCCCAGCATCCGAAGGCGTACACCACCCTTGGATCGGGCGCTCGACCAACATGCGGGATCCAGTCCGGTGTCAGGCTGATCGGCCCACCCCAGGTCTGAGCCGTCTTAAGGTCGGCCAGCTTTGGAAAGAAGGCGCCAACGTGATCGGCGCCTTCGCCTTTCAACCGCCACTCAGCCTCCGGGGTGAAGTCGTGGCGGGTGGGCAAGGTCGCATAATAGCCTCCGACGTGCAGAACGCGTCCGTCGGCAGTTGGCGCAAACGAGTAGAACAGATCGGAAAGGACGTTGACGCCACAGCGACGCTTCCAGCCCTTGGCGCTCCAGGCTGCAGGCGACAGCGGTTCCGTGATCGTGCCCTTCACGAAGAGCGGAATCTGTCGCCGCGACAGACCCGTCGGCCGAGCGCCCGGGAGCAGATGGCTATAGGCGTTGGTCGCCAGGACAAGCCTTTCGCAGTCAACGCCGCCCATCCCGGTTTCGACGCGGATTTTCCCAGGGTTGAGTTTGAAGAGCAGGGCAGGGCTTTGCTCGAAGACGCGGACACCCATGCCCTCGACGAGCGTCTTCAGACCGCGAACCAGTTTCAGCGGATTGAACTGACCGCCTCGCGGGTCGAATAGGCCCGCGCCCAGGAGCGGGCTCGAAAGTTCGTTCTCGACCGCAGCAGGGGTCAAGGTTTCGAAGGCGCTCTCCTGGCCTACGGTTCGAAGAAAGCGCGCATAGCCTTCGATCGCGGCGGGGCCCTCGGCCTTCAGGGCGACCTTCATGTAGCCGGTGCGCGCATAGTCGAAGTCGAGGCCCTCGGAGGCTTCAAGCTCGGCCAAAAGCGCTATGCCGTCCGCCACATAGCGCCACGCCGCCCCGACACGCGAGGCGCCGTAGGTCTTTACCTGGCCGGCGTGTGAGCCGCCGCCAAACTCAATGATGAGCTGGCCGGCGTTGCGGCCGCTGGCCCCAAAGCCCACGACCTCGCTCTCCAAGAGGCAGACCGAAAGGGCGGGGTCGAGCTTGCGCAGATGATAGGCCGTCGACAGACCGGTGATCCCGCCGCCCAGTATGCAGACGTCGAAACGCTGATCACCCCGCAGGGGCGGCGAGGGGGAGTAGGGCGCCGACGAGTCGAACCAGAAGCTGCGGTCGCGATGGATGACGGCTCCGGCCGCCTCTGAAGCGCTCATTAATGCGGCCCGGCGAGAGGCCGGCGTTTTGACGCGATGACGCCTGACAAGCCCAGGATCGCTGCGCCGGCGGCCACGGTCACCGCGCTGAGGACCAGAAGCGCGCCATAGCCGCCCCCGCCGATGATCAAGCCGGCGACTAAGCCAACGACGACGCCTGCGGCGCCCTGCACGGCAGTCGCGACCACGAACATGCGGTTCGTGACATCGACCTTGCGCAGGATCGCCCAGTAGGGCGGTTGCACCAGGCCGTAGCTCATCGAGAAGAGGATGTTAGATGCTGCGTACGCCGCAAGACCGTGAAAGTGGATGGCGCCATAGGCGGCGATCAGGCCCGCCGTGCCGATGCTGACGAGCACGCGATTGCGGACCTTTCCCCCTAGCCAGGCGGCTGTTCCCGCGGCGACGATCGACGAGAGCGAGCCAGCGCTCAGGATGACGCCGATATCCGCTGTCGAATGGCCGCGCGCCGTTCCGATCCGCTCGATAAAGAACCAGTACCCCAAAACGCCAAAGGTAAGCGCGAAGAGGGCCAGCAGCGCACAGGCCGGCGCCACGAGGTCGCTTGCGGCCCCGGCGTCCTTCGCGGCGTCTAGATCAGGCTCGGCGAGCGCGACTTCGCGCCCGGTGGCGGGAAGCCAGCGGCAGACCAAGACCCCCGTCGCCACGAGCGCCCCAACAAAGATGAACGCCCCTTGGGCGCCGTGGTGCGGGATGATGTAGCTGGACAGCGGGACCGCGACGAGGGCCGCGACGATGCTCTGAAAGACGATGGACACGCCATAGGCGCGTTCGGGATTGGACGAGTCGCCCAGAGCGGCGAACGAAGGCGCGCCGATGCAGGCTTGCAGCAAGCCCACCAGCACGAAGACCGCCAAGAACTGGGCGGTGCTTTGCGCCGCCGAGCCGAACATCCAGATCGCGGCGCACAGGCAGGTCGCCACCGCGCTGACCGTGCGCCAATTCAGTTTACGGATCCAGAATGGCGCGGTGAGGCTCATCAAGGACACCGAGCCCACGAGCGCGCCGGCCAGTTGCCCCAAGACGCTATCGTTCAGCCCGTGGTCCTTGGCCACAGCCCCCAGAATGAGGGGCTGGATGTTCATCGCCAGAAGTGTGAGCGCGCTCAGATAGGAGGCTGTCGCAATGGTCGATGGCCGGTCGAGCAAGGACGCCGAAGCGTTTGGGACGCCAGTGCTGATCTTAGTCTTCGCAGAAGCGTCCACGGAACCTCCGACTATGCTCGAGGAGAATGGGTTTGCCAGATCG